>Ga0136643_10002728_pt1 | contig 23214 bp, 19 predicted proteins | sample TergutLab28metaG_FD_96883 | JGI IMG/M metagenome (GOLD analysis project Ga0136643, IMG submission 96883) | Labiotermes labralis P1 segment gut microbial communities from Petit-Saut dam, French Guiana - Lab288 P1 (version 3) (version 3) | ecosystem: Host-associated > Arthropoda: Insects >... | reverse complement strand
CCATAACTATCCGAGGTAAAACTCGGTGTGTTTTGCTACATTTTGACAGTTCAAAACGTTGTGTATGTCCTCTGTATAAATTTCTATATGCTTTCAAAGTTGTAAAGCTCTTTTTGAAACACCTTGTATTACTGCTGTGCAAACCTGCTTTGTGGAGACTGTCAAGCAGCTGAGAGTTTATGGGTGTTACTGGTAGCTTATGATAAACTTCTTTCCTATACCAAATTTACCCAAATGCAAGATGACTCTAAGATGAACCCCCTTATAAGCATGTCCGCCAAAGGAAAATGTACTTATCGAAATCTAAGATGACCCCCAAAAATGAAATATCTCCTAAGAAAAAATATTTTGCTATTAATTTCGTACGCTTAATACACAAATTATGTCAGATTCTATCTGCCTTACCAATCGGTGCCACTCTCTCCATCTTCACAGTCAGTGCTTTCGTCTTCCTCACACTCGCTCCTAACATTCCCATCCTCTTCATCGCCATTCCAGAACGTATTATCAGTCTCATCCATTGCAGTGGATATACAGCACTTCCAAAAACCCTCCACGGTCACTTCTGGTGAGATGCGCTGCCATGCCATTATGATCCACATTACATAATACATCTATATTGCATGGTTTATAAACTCAGTTTAATCCATGAAGATTTTGAACTTTCTCCACAGTTGATGTTAGTGTTGTTAAGAATTTTAAGTACATGTGTTGTGGATTTATGTGTTTTGTTTGTGGTCTGATCAGTCTGAGTTCATGGCTCTTTTTATGGTTTTTAATTTCCCATTTGCCATTTTCCTGTTATTACCCTTGGAATAAGTCTGTTCTCAGGTACATATCTTAACAAGTTACTGTTTCTGTGGTGCCCTGTGATTGAGAATAGCTCATTCTGATGGGTCCACCTGGTTAGGTGCTTCTTTGCCTGAAAACCAAAACAAAGCCACCTCTCCAAAATGTTGTGTGTCTTTAAGAAATTAGAATGGACAAAGTCCCCCAAAAAAGAAGATTGTGTTAGTTAACTTCCATCGTCATCTGTTTTGTCTTCTGGATTTCCTGACCCTTGAAGCTGGAATTAATAGGTTGTTCCGAAACATTAGTAAGGAATTACCACTGTATGATGCATAATATCTCAGAAGTGCACAGATCTCACTTGATTTGACAATGTAGACCTTGGTTTGGCTCTGCATGTTCCAATTCAGAGTGATCTGGTTTGGCACAGTCCATTTCGAAACTTGGAGTGTAAATTTAAGATGACCTCACATACTTAAGCACCAAATTTAAGGGGAAAAAAAAGCACCTTGCATTCGAGTAAGTACAGTGTTTTGAAATAATTTGAATGTCTCACAGGTGGCAACCCTATCATGGATAGAGAGAAAGGTGGCAGGCACTCTGTTTGCTGAACCACCCACTGGAACATACCCTGAGGCAGTGGAACATTGTTTGAAGGCAGAATCTTTGAGTCCTGTGCCTTTGAAGGAAAATCGCCTCCTGTTGGCCAAGTGTCACATCAGTCAAGGGAACTATACTGATGCTGTCTCATGGTTACATCATGCATCACAAGTTCCTGTTGTGGCACCAGATGTAAGTGGAAATATAACTTATGTGATTATGGTACATGATCTGTTACAGTGGTTGATTGATTATATCAATACTGTGCTCTTTATTGGCTGTTGTTTGAACTATAATTACACATATGTTTCAGGAGTTTTCATTAAATTGACAGGTTTCATATTCTTACTGTTTGTTTTACAATCGGTGGTGGTATTTAAAACTAAACCTGCCTGTTTGAGTAGTATATTTTGTATACTGACGATTAGAAAAGGCATGTGAATGTAGTTATTACCAGTCATCAGAGACGTGGATAAACCTGCCTTAGAAAGTCTGCATATGTGGGATACACCTGTATCAACTTACTTCAGTTTTTCTTGACAGTGTAGCTTTTTCTTGTGAATTAATTGCTTCATATATTCTTAATTGCTTATGCTGCCTTGTTTGGTTTTATAAGTAAAATTTATACATGGTGCACCAGAAATAGTGAAGCATTGTAAAATATTAGTTCCACGCTTCACTGCTAGGATATCATTGTGTGCAGGTGTTTAAACTAAAGCAGTGCTCTTCACAGTAAGTTGACATGGAGGACTGGGGAGCTAAAGAACATGTTTGTGCTGTGGAACTCTTTATTTGGGCAGAATCGATTACAGAGACTCAGTACAGATTTCTCTGCGAACTCAATCAGCAAGAAACACCATCTCCAAATGCAGTTGGTTGCTGGGTAAGGCAGTGGCATGTAGAAGGATCTTTCATGTGTAAAATGCCACTTGGACAACTGTCCTCAGTTTGCATGCCCGAGAACATTGCCTGAATGTTGGCATCCATCGGTCACAGTCTGAGGCAATCTGCACATAAGCACGCTCAAGTGATAGGCATGTCTGACAGGAGTGTATGGCACATCCTGCCTAGTGACCTGAATCTTCACCCATACAAACTGCAAATTTTGCATTCTTTGAGTAATCAGGAAAAAGAGGTACGCTTGCAATTTTGTCATCAGTTTCAGGGAATATTGACTGATAATCCAGACCCACAACCATCTGGTGAGTGATGAGGCGCATTTTCATTGCATTAGCACAGTTAATAAGCAGAACTTTTGATAGTGATCTGCTTCAAATCCCTATGAACATCAACCCCTTATTGAGCCGGAATTTACCATCTGGTGTGCTGTTTGGTCCAGTGGAGTCATTGGACCCTACTTCTTCGAGAATGAAGACAGACAAGCCATCACAGTCACATATGAATGTTATACAGAGATGATCAGTGAATTTGTAGCCCCAAAGCTTCCACCAAACCGTAGCTTGTGATATCAACAAGATGGTTCTACTACCCACACAGCAGTGATTAACATGGCTGCATTTCACTGTTTAAGTGATGTGCCATGGCCTCCTCATTTGCACAGCCTAACAGCACTTTTTTTTTTTGTGGATTATTTGCAAAGCAAAGTGTGAAGTAGTTGCCCTCTTGACTTAAATGCGCTCAAACAAGCAATACAGGAGGAAATTGTCAACATCTCATTTGCAACACTTCAAGAAGTTATGCGCAGCTTCTCAACTCATGTACACCTGTGCTTTCAGGAGGGTGATAGCCACCAAAAAGAGACTGTATAAAAAAGTGAAACAATGTAAAAACAGTTTAAGCACATTTGTAAATTGTAACATGTTGAAATTGATAGTACTTAATTTCAGTACAATATTATTTATATTTATAAGTCACAATTTCTGCTGCACCCTGTAGAACCACTGTACCACAAATTGTATTTTTATCTTCATCTGCTTGCTGTATTTTAGCATGCATGTGAAGAAACTTGAGTGGGGTACCTCATTGGTTATAGTGAGTGGGCTGTGAGCTGCATAACTGGAGAATCAGGATTTGATTCCCAATAGAGGTGGAGGATTTTCTGTTTGCCACCGTGTCCGTGAAGACTCCTGGACCTACCCAACCTCCCATACGATGCATATCAGCAGTTCCTTACTGGGGTGTATAGCAGCCATGGTGTGCATCTAACCACTCATGCCATTATACAGGGTGTCCCAGGAGGAATGTGCCAGACTTCGGGAGGGTGTTCCTTATGTTAAAGTATACCGATATAACCCAAAACACCTGTGTCCAAAGTTGAACGGTTATGGAGATAATGGCCAGAGAAGTTTGTAACTTTGACAGCTGTTGCACACTTATTGATTACCAAATACATATTAAAACTGGCAGGAATATGTTGTTTCTGTAATGTTAATATCTGTACTTAACATCAAACCAACTTGTGAATGACATAAAGCCATTAAATTGAACTACAAAAACACTCGCACTCATGTTATAGTTGTCCTTAGGGTTCCAAGCACTATACACGAGAATGCCCAGCGGTGACGTAGCATGGCTGACTGCACAAACCGTCACGCAGGAACAGTGAACACTGCATTCCACTCTCAAGGACGTTAGCACTGTCACGTGACGTATCAGCTGTGCAGGTTGCAGTATTTGGAACCACAAGAAGCCCCCACTTTTCTCTGGCCATTATCTCCATAACTGTTTAACTTTGGATATAGGTGTTTTGGGTTATATTGGTATACCTTAACACAAGGAACACTCTCCCGAAGTCTGGCACATTCCTCCTGGGACACCCTGTATGTCATTCCTGGAGTGCTGCTTAATCCATTAAATATCAGCCACCCTTACCTTCACAGTCTTACATGTTGAAAAATAGAACAAGGGGATCACAAAATGAAGGCAGAAATGAATTTTTAGTGCTGTTGTTGCTCATGTTTGTCTAATGTTGGCTAGTACTAATTGCTGCATCAAGGTTCTGTGCGTAGCTTCATTTCATACAATGAGGCATTTCACTTTGTTTCATGTACATCACATATTGTCAGTTTTGAATGTAGTTTCAGTTTTTAGGAAATACAACTTAAAGAATATTAACTTTAACTGGAGAGTTTTGAAATTTCAGTGGAGAATTATTAAAAGCACGTTTTGTCTCAAAAGTACCTAAGCTCAATAACTTGAAAAACTGTGGATTGTCACCTGCATTTATGCTAATATACTGAAATTCAGAAATAATAATTTGCACTAAGCAGTGCTGTTGTGTGGAAAATTTTTTTCTCTCTTGAAAGGTGGACACTAATATCAACTGAAGCATACCTTTTATTGGTGACCTTTTCTGCTCATATTCGCAGTTGTTAGCAAGGAAACCTTGACAAACATATATAACAACAGAAGAGCAAGTCTTGGCAAAAACTTACTCTTTGTCCAACTTTAAAGTTATATGTTTGTGCTTTGCGGCTGGATTTTAAAAATTGAACTTCATTAACCTTTAACAGCCAAATGGGAAAACACTGTCCCAGTAATTTAAATGCTCTGCTTGTATGATGGGGAAAATATTACCCCACAATGCCATGATGTTTTTAAAACTGCGCTTATAAAGATGGGGCTTTATTTACCATACTTATCTGAAAAGCTAATACAGGTATGAAAGTTTGTCTGAAAATTTAGTCTAGTTCATATGCCCACTTTCGACAGAAAATTTTTCTTACTGACACCCTTATGATTATTGCAGGATCTGTGAATTGTATACAGATGTTTTTCAAGCAGTAGTTATTTTCTTTCTTCTCAAAGTGGCGAAACTGAGCGTTTACACATATAAAGGCCCTTCTGAAAATTTTGTGTCCTCCCAGGAAGCCTTTTGTAAAATACACACCCCTTCACACCTGTATGTCATAAGAAAATGCTACTAAAAAATATCAGTTAATAATAGTCTGTGTGATCCACTGTTCCATTTTGGTATAAATTGGTCCTTAGAAATGCAGTTTGGTGTGATATACCTTGAAACAGGGGGTGATTTACAGCCTAATGTTGCTTTTTGAACACTTTAATTTTGTTCTTGTGTCTTTGTTTTTACCAGAACATGCATGGCACCCAATTTTCTTCCCTTCCAGAGACAACTGTTTCTGTGCCTTGTTTTAAGTTCTTTCATTTGGATGATGGATAGGGCTTCTCTTTCTTGTCTTGTGGTTTGAGTTGAAGGCCCCTTCCCTATCTGTTGCCTTAGGTTCCTCACCAGTGTCAGTCTGAATAGTCAATGTGATACTTTTCAACCACAAGAGGCAAGACTGGAATGAATTTGGGAAGCAGTCTGTATAATGAACTGAAATTGAGGTACAGCAGCAGCAGAAAGGCTAGTTGAATGCTGTTGTGTTGTGGAACAAGAAAAAATATATGGAAGAGTTAAGTATGTATGAACTGAAGGAGTGCAGTGTACCAGGGATTTATGTGCTGTTGGAATAACTCTGTGTAAAAGCCCTTGTGTAATTGTAAATTCTGTTTTGTTTAGGATATGTCTGCAGAAAAAGAGGTGCAGGAACTGTTGGTAAAGTATGGAAGTTATTGTAAATAGAATCTCAAGCATTAGGTGAGTTTTTAGTGGTGTTTTGTGCACTTACTGTTGTTATTCTGAGCATGTATCTGAAGGTTTTAGTTCCTTGAATAATGGGAAAAGGGTGTAACTGTAACAGTTGAAAAATTGTTAATGTTGTAATGTACAAACTTCTCTGTAGATGCTGGGTTTTGAGAATGTTGTGCTGTTTCCTTTTCACACATTTCTTTGCTTTGTATTTTAATAATTTGTTTACTTTGTTGACTCTGTTGTCATGGAAATTCCATTCCAAATTTTCTGGTTCAAGGTTAATGTTACACTCACACAAGCATGTACATGCACACACACACATGCACACACATGTGCATGCACTCATTTGTGCAGTATCTCTCTGGCTGTCCCAACCAGAACGTCATACGAGGGGGTGCTGATAAGTCCTTAGCCTGACCTACTTCCTGATGTAGGACAGAATCGATAGTGTTGTCAGAAAGAGGTGTCTGTTCATGTGCCGAATTGCAAGTCTTTTCTTGTTTCATAGGCTGAAAGGAAGCATGTAAGGCGACGCGCGCGATTTCAGCAATGTGGAGACATGAGCTGTCATCAAGTTTTTTTTTTTTCTGCAAGATAAGGCGTCGAAGGAAATTCATGCCATTCTAACAGAAAATTAGGGGAACATGCACCATCGTATGCCACCGTCAAAAAGTGGGTGGCCCAGTTTGAACGTGGTGATTTTTCCACCTGTGATGTGCCTCATCCTGGACAACCCAAAACACTGACCACCCCGGAGATTATCGATCAAATTCACGAACTAATCTTGGAAGACTGCCAGATTTCGGCTAAATCAATAGCTGAGCAGTTGGGCATCTCACGTGAGTGGGTTGGGTCCATAATTCCTGAAGATTTGGATGTGCGGAGGCTCTCTGCGCAGTGGGTCCTGAAATGCCTGAACAGAAATCAAAAACATCAGTGGTGCCATTCGTCTGAGCAACTTTTGGAATTTTTTGGCATGATCCATATGATTTCCTGTCGCGATTGGTGACCATGGGCGAAACCTGGTTATATTACTATGACCTGGAGACAAAGCAACAATAATGGAGTGGCGGCATAGCGGCTCACCTCACCCCAAAAAATTCCTAGTGCAAAAATCCACCGGAAAATTTCTTGCCTCAGTTTTTTGGGATCAAGATGGCATTCTCCTCATTGAATATCTTCCAAAGGGCCAAACTATCAACACGGAGAATTACTTGTCTCAGCTGGTGCAATTGAAGGACATTTTGAAGGAAAAATGCTGCGGGAAGATCACCAAGGGAGTCTTGTTCTTGCACAACAATGCCCCAGCTCATCGGGTACTTGCAGCCCAGAAGAAATTGACCCACCTGGGCTTCCAGTATCCTGATCACCTACCCAGTTCTCCATATCTGGCCCCGTTGGACTACCATCTGTTCCCTGGACTGAAAAAAACAATTGAAAGGTCACCATTTTTTGTCCAACATGGAAGTCATTGCTGCTGCAGAGACCTGGTTGGACGGAGAACCTTCTGAATTTTTTTTGAGTGGCTGGCAATAGTTAGGGCAACGGGCTAAGAAGTGTATTGAGTTTCGTGGGGAGTATGTTGAATAAATCGCGAGTCTGGTCACTGTAGCTTGTTTCCTTCCTGGTCGGGCCAAGGACTTATTAGCACCCCCTCGTAGTAAGAGCAGTAAACATGTCCCTGTTTGAGGGACAACTCTGGAAAAATTATTAATTTCATCTGTTGTGAAAGTACTTATTCATAGGATGCATTGCTTAGGGTAATTCTGAACTAGTACTACCTCTGGGATATGGGGAAAACCCACTGTTGCCTTCTGTGTTCTATTAACACAAGGAAAATGAAAATAAGCACTTTTCCTATTGTGTGGTGAGAATTCCAGGCATGGTGAAAACTTGACATTGAGTATGTTTTCTGTGCAGTATGTACTAATTTGTTGGGGAAAACAAAGTGAGCACTGTTGCTAGGATAGAGTAGGAACCTGTGAGTCAGGGAGAACCCAGAGTAATATGCTTTTTCTCTGATTCAGGGAATATCCATTGCTTGGGGAATTAACAGTAACCATCTGTCCAACTTTCCATTATGATGTGTCCCTCAAAAATTAATGGTGATAGAAGAGAGTACAGACATTCATATTAGAAGGAAAAATTCTGGAAAATTAATTCATTTTTATTATTTTAAATTTACTTCACCAACAGGGCACCAGGTGCCCAATACAAACTTGAACATATATAAGAATCCAGTTTCTGTTTCACAGTAAAGCATGTTTCACTTACATAGGTCATGTGATTAATGCTGTGTAGGGAAATAATTGTTGATTCTGAGTATCATACATAACATATGAAGTACATTTTGTGGGCAAAAATATTGAGTTTTTGAATGTTGCCATAGGTGGTAAATAGAGTAAACACTGTAATTAAAGGGCTAACCAAGACTTGTTTTTTTTTTATCAAGCGAAATGAAACATTCCCATACATAATTCATGATAAATCAGTTATACTTCCAAAATGAAAGTGAAACTTAGATGTCTTTCCCTGTCATAATTTTAGTGTTCCTTGCAACTGACATTAACTGTGCGCAGTAACTGAGACAGTTAACAGGAATTAGGAGATGAAATCTGGTAGGTTTAATGTGCCATTACACTATTGTAGCTTGTGTACTTTGCTCATTTGCCAGGCCATCTGTGTAGTTAAGGTTGAGCTTCCATGAAGAGAACCATGCAACAATACATTCCTGCAAAATGTGCTCGTATTGTGTACAGTATTCTTTCTTAAAAAGAAACTTATCATGTAATTGAAGATGTTTGGCTTTATGGTAATCCATTCTCACCAAAAAATGTTGCTCAAATATTGGCTTAGCAGTATTTCACGCTAGGCATAAATTTTATAGCCACTTGCAGTGTTGAAATATAGAACACTGTAATCCAGACTGACTCCTAATTTGTGATCATTCAGTCTAGTTTCTGTAAATGTCAGACACTTCAATGACATCATGTAAAACATATAGTCAGTATCACATTTCCCAGTGCATTCAGTCAAACGCAACATTTCATTTATTCAGTATCAGCTCAACAACATGTTTTGGCCCAACAGGCCATCATCAGATTTGCAAGAATGGAAGATAAAATACAGTCCATAATGGAAATTGAAGTCTCAGTGTCGTAAATTGATATGTAGTACATATAACAGAGTAAAGTTCAGAATTGTGTTTTACATTGTTGCAGGCTAAATTTAGAAAAGTCAATAAAAGTTATGTTTAAAGCTAAAAATTAAGCGTAGAAGTTAAAAATTATTGTAGAAGTAGGCACTTTTCCAAAACAGACATAAATACCCTCTTCAGATACTTCATTTACATTCATCCCAATCAGCAATTTGCCAAAGAAACTGTAGCAAATAACACAATTAACTGCCTCGATCTTTCTATCCATAGACTGTCAAATTCATTCCACTTCTGTATTTACTGAAAGCCTTTTTCACAGTCACCATTATCTCCTCCACATCGTGCCATCCTCCTGAACACAAGTACGCTGTAAGAAGATACCTTTATAGCCGTCTAAATACTTATAACCTAGATTCCATGGCTAAACAACAAGACTTGAATATGTTCCACAGTATGGTATCCAGTAACACTTCCTGTCCCACCTGCAAAACAACCATGTACCAACCCATCTCAAGAAAATCATTATTTCTATAAACCAAAATGAAAATGTGCCACATTAAAAATGTAGGAAAGGAAACCACATTTATTACCAAGATATTCAGGAAAACTAATTTGACAGTCACCTTTAAAACTTGTAATGCCATAGAATACAATCTTAGAGCTAAACAAAAATGTACTCACAATAATAATAATAATAATAATAATGAATATTTTTGCTAGTGGTATTTATAAACTTACATGTCTGGATTGTGGCAAGGCATATGTTGGCCAGACAGGCGAAGTTTCACTAAGAGGTTCAAAGAACATTGTCTAGCCTTTAAAACCAGTAATCCAACCTCAAGATTTGCCCAACACCTTTCATAATATGGCCACTCCTTTGATAAGACAGAAAACATAATGCAGATCTTACACTTCAATAAAACGGGAACCCACATGAACTGAAATCGAAAAATTCTGCATATGTAAAGAAACCATAAAGGACATTCAGTTACATGATCTGCACATATTACAGCCTAACAAAATATTTAAACCCATTCTACAAGGTGAAGACCATATGAAGTAATGACAAACCCCCACTTTCTTCCCCAAGAACAACAACAACAAAAGCAGATACTACTACTACTACTACTACTACTATGATGATGACAGCATTGGTAGTACACTGACAGTAGGCCTTAAAATTCCATTTAGACCAGGACATACCACAAGACTCTGCATTATGTTAGAGTGCATCTTGAATTAACAGTTCTTTAAAACATACATCAAGTGGACCAACAGTGTGAAAATCAACTTAACTGCAACTTTAGATTTATGAACTTTCCAATTAATGTAAGTTTTTAAAAATATCGTAAAATTTGTACTTTTTATTATTGGTTCTATGTTTCTTAATTTCCCTACGTTACTTAGTGATATACTGCATATTATTTCAGGTGGTGTAAAAGTTACAACAAGCATATCCACTTATGTTCCACTCTTCACAAATAATCAACTTCATAAGAGACCACTACATATGAAAAGCCATCTGAAGGAGTGCCTACTTCTTCACTAATGGCTAACTTCTAATTGTAATTTTAACTTTTAACATAGTTTTATTGACTTTTCTAATTTATCCCTCAATACTGGAAAACAAAATTGCTTCACTTTATTCTGTTAAATGTAATACATACGTATCAGTGTAAGAAACTGAGATCTCAAATTCTATTATAGACTGTATATTTATCTTCCATTCTTGTCAATCTGAAGATGGCCTGTTGGGCTGAAACACGTTGAGTTGATACTGAGTAAATGAAGTGTTGTGTTCAACTAAATCTACTGTGATTTTTGTTACCTAAAACACAGCAGGGTTGAATTATCTTGCAATTAAAAAAAAAGTATCACATTTGTATTGTTGGCCAGCATGATCTAATTTTCCTTTATAACAGAGAAGGATCGTTTGAGGATGATTTTTCTGGATATGATGAACCCACAGATGACTGGAATAAAATGAATGCTTACAAACTCAGCATAGTTGATACTTCACCACCATCAAATGTTCACATCTGTAGTTTGTTCTGAAGATCTTTTACAATGTTTCATACACAACAGTACCCAAGCCTGCCATTGGACATGATCCTTAAGTTCACTTGGAAGAGTACAGGAGACAACTTCACACATGATTGCAGTTTTAATTTTGTGAGGATGATGTTTCATACATTGATTGGTTCAGTGCTGTAACTGATATCAGCATTGTTCTGCTGAATGCTGAAGTAGAAAACAGAATGCACAAATATTTATTTACTTATATACAAACTCTTATTGTAGCGGTTTTTTCTAAGAGCTCACCACACGGTTTGTAGTTTGGACCCATTATCATTCCTTGCTATTTTGTGAATACTGTGTTCCTAGGGTTCTTCGAACAGGTGTGGGGTAAAATGGAAATAAAGTATTCTAGTTACTTTGGATAACAAATGACAAGAGATTAGGTGTATATAAAAAGGTGTCTGAAGTGGAAAGCCCGAGTACCTTCCACTCACCATCAAAAGAAATGTTAAGGATAACATAATCACAGGTATTTGAAAAATGCATAATGTCTGTGCCAGCAGCAAAACATCTGTTCACAGCATATGTTAGCTGTAATCTACAAACTATCGTAATGAATCTTAGTCCCATGTGCACTGTAAAAACTTATACGTTTCTTGTCAGAGACAACTGCAGCTAAAGAAATGTACAGTGAGGTTCAGTGTTTAGTTTATTTGTGGTAGACATTAAACAGTTCATCTAATTTCTTTTATTGCAAATCTTAGTGTGGCACAAAGTCCCATGAAGACTGCATGTAATGCAGTTCTCTGTGTAACAAATATATTGGTTGGTTGATTCATTTGGACTGAGTAGTTGGTATGTAAGTAATGCTTGGTTTTCATTAATGCTTATGTTTTTATTATACTTGAAAGATAAAGTTATGTATATTTGATTTACAGTTTTAATATGCTTATATGATGGACATAACCATGTGAAAGTTAACCAGAAGCCAGATATGCTGTTTGGATTATTACATGGCGTTTATCAGTCAGTTCAGAGATTCTGCTGTGGTTTATGTTCAGATGGGCTGTAGCTTGTTTCCAGGTCCTTTGTACTTCGTCACTCACAATAATCTTCACAGCTCATGTGGCACTGCATAATAAACATTGCAGCTACACACTACTGGTAATTAACCTACAATTAATGCTTCAAATGAACCAACTGACTAATTGAGAAGATGATGTCTGGTTTTGTTATTAACTTGCTGACATTTTTACTGACTACATAATTGGTCAATTGGCATATTCCCTGATTAATTGGATGGATGACTAGATGTCTTGATGAATCAGGTGATTGTTTAATATTGTCATAGGACCCATTATGAGAGATAAAATAAATGGTTTTAAGTTATGAAAATGCCAGTCCATCCCAACACAAATACCCTATAGGTTCATACATTGTTTTGTATGTGTCTGTGTCAAAGCAACTGTCTTGTTACACGACGACAGTGTGCTATGCATGGAACAACTTAGCTGCCAGTGGACACATTTTAATTAAACTTGATATTTGAGAATTGTTTGAAAATCTGTGGAGAAAGTTCATGTTTGTTTAAATCTGACAAAAATGTATAGGTGTACATTTATGAATTTTTCTTAGAATGAGAAGTGTTTAGAGAAAGTTGTAGAGAAATTTGTGTTATATTTTTGGTTAAATTTGTTCAAAGAAAACAAGTTACGGAAGTTAAATAAAAAATGTTATAACAATGTGACTTTTATTTTGGACATTGGTCATTGTCATATGTTTTATTGGAAATTCAATCTGTTTTGTCTTCAGTTATAATGGGGGAAGGATTCCTACATATTTGGGCATGATAGATGTAGCTAGTCTGTATCTCTGGACATCTAAAGAAGTTTTAACCAGACTCTGTATTCAAGGCACTCAAGATTAGCTCTTTCTTTTGTGCCCAAGGGAGTGGAAGACTTCTCCCCTCTACACCTGATAACAGAAAAATCAAGTTTTCAAAAATCCGTGTTGAGAGATACTCTTTTTCTGAGATGCTAGATAAGGTACAAAATGAGCAATGGTATTGTAACACAGTCATCAGAAACATTTGTACTTAACAGTAATACATTATTAGTAGGAATGTATATGTTTATCCCATGATACACCAAGACCAGTTCATGGAAAAGAACTAACATAATGTAGCAAGATGGTGGTCAGGCTCAATAATCATGTCATAGATAGGGAGAAATTAAAAAATAAAGATGTTCAGTGTGTCTCAGAGGGAAATTAAATGTGGAAGATGGCAGTAGGTTGGGGAAGTTAAAAAGTCAAGATGGCTGTAGGGTGGGGAATTAAAAAAAAATGAAGATTTTGGTCAGGCAGGGAAATGTTGAAAGTGTTTATTTTCCTATACAGAGCTTTGCCTCATCCCACATATTTGTTGGCTTCTGCCTTGAGTTTAAAACATGTCTGTGTACCGAACAAAATATCTGCCTTCACCCACCTGCAGGAAAACTGAATGACTTGATGCCTGAAAAATTCAAGAATCTGTAGTATCTTGTACCTTTTCTCCAAAGTTTTTCTAACTTTGTATGGCACCCACGTGCCCAACAACGCTCTTTCGCGACAACACTCATGTTGTCGCCCATCTTGGCACATAGAGAATATCTTGCGATTATTGCTCCAGATGGGCTGTACAGGGTGGTATGTATACTTAGGAAGAAGGATGGAGTTTTTCATCAGACCATCTTCCTGGAATGTGGCAGGAATACCCTCACTGTCATCTCCCACATAGATGGTAGGGTGCCTAACAGATAATTAATTCAAAATAACCTGTCTCATACATATACACACGCACATGCAGTTACAAACATATCATGTCCATGTATACAATTTGTCGCCCTCCTGGTTTTTTTAGTGAAGCTGCATAACATCCATGTGCCCAGTGTAAATTGTGTCTCTGGTCTTGAGGAGTTATTCTCAACAAGGGACTTGGCAGATGCCCACATGCATTCCTGTCCCTGTCGTGAATGAGTTCATGCCTTCTTACCCTGAACCAGTTATACCTAATTCACCTCCTTAATGTCTGTTTCTATTACATCTGTTTTAAAATTATACTGCTGTATTTACCGTGATCTTCAATGTGACCACTGTCCGTTATACTTTGCGTGATTAATTTTTCTACCTTTTTCATTTTATTGCTGATTTTATAAAAACATGTCACTGATGTTCATGCCAGTAACTAACAGAATGAAGTATGGTCATTGTGTGATATGGTGTATGCTTCCAGTTAAATTTGGACACAGTTAAACATATCTCTTAAATAAATAATTATACTGCAGTACTGTGCATGATTGTTGTGTTTTCTTATTTTTCATTAATCTTGATTTTTTTTTTAACTTTAAGTAAATGCCTTTCAGATTTAGTTCATTATGGGTATTATGTCCTGGTAGCTTATCAGTTTCAAGAACTTCTATACTGATGTTTCGTTGCTTTTTTTCTTGTGTCACTGTCCATGACGGATGGTGTTTTGTTGGCATACTTGTTTCTCTTATTTGTAAGTATGATGTATATAAGAGTGGAATAGAACTTAATTTTTTGCAAGGGTTATGCCTCAGCGGAAATGTATCTGAAATTATATGAACTTAACTGTGCTGTGTAAGTACAGTACAGACTTGTGATGGAAGTGTGCATGAGGTTAGGTAGAATATTATGATACTTTTACAATTACAGTATCTTTGATTTAGTCTGTTTGAAAAATTTTGCGAAATTGCATCTCCAGTGATACAACATAGAAGAAACAGATCTTAGTTACAGAGAGATGTTTGTAAAATGACAGATTTCTTGTAGGAGATTCATCCTAGTTTGATACAGTAACAATAAAAAACCAGTATTTGTCCATCAAACACAACAGTGTATTTGGAAGTCACGATATTAGTTACATTTTTTGGCTTAAAATTAAGCTGACATCAGACTATATAGCCAATATCCTGATTTTCAGGTGAAGTAAATATTTGTACGTATGGGCAAATATTGGCTGTAATTTTAATGTAACAGTGAGGGATTAATTGACCCAAGTTATAAGCTGCTGGTCAGGCTTACATCCATGATTTTACAAACTTAAAAAGAAAGTTACACAACTGTAATGCTAACGTTTATTTTAAATTTTAAAAAAGTCTCCAGAATAATTTAATTACAAACTATATTAATAATGAAGTCTCAAATACCTCTCCAGTGCCATAATTCATACCAAAGAAATTGAGATCACAACTTGAATATTATTAATTACAGTTTTAAAATTGTAGCTTTCCAATCTCTGTACACAGACTGATGCTGGCTTAATTTTAAGCCAAAACATGTAGCTGATTTCTTGATTTCCAAACACATAGTTATGTTCGACAGACAGATATTGGTTTTTATTGTGCCAGATTTTTGTTGAAGTAAAATATATTGATCTGTTCTGCTGGAACAGTATGTTTAGGTATGAAACTGCCTGTATGTATGCATCGTTAGAATATTCTGAGACAAATTCCTTGAAGGCCCAAATATTTGTCAGTGATTTGATTTGAATTAAATGCTTGAATGGTGTATAACATTGCATACCTATGATGCATATTTTGTAAATTCCTTACTTGCTGTTGCCCATCCAGACGGCCATTCTATGTGTTGCTACCCAAAAGTTCCTGAAATTCCTCTGCCTTACCTTAACCACTAACCAAAATTTCTTTTCGTCCCATCCTCTTTGAACTAGTCCCCTTTGGCATTGATACAGTGATTCCAGCAGGTTTTCCACAATCGGAAGCAATTCTGGAAGGAATTCCACATCAGCATCTTCATCACATTCTGCGATTCAGTCTGGATCTCTTCAATGCCATCATAACATCACCCCTTGAGCTTCAATTTCTTCTTTGGGAATAGGAAATATTCACAGATGGCGAGGTCCGGTAATTAGGGAGGGTGGGGGATGACTGTCATCTTTGTAGAAGCGAAAAACTGCTGCACATTGAGTGATGCATGAGCCAGAGCGTTGTCATGATGCAAGGCCCAGGAGTTGTGCCATGTCTGGACGTTTGCACCGAATGTTTTCCCTCAGTCGCCTCAGAATGTCGCAATAGAGTTTTCCCTTCACTGTCTTTCCTGGTGGAACAAATTCCTTATGCATGATGCCTTCATTGTCAAACTTTTACCACATTCTCGGACGTGGTTCACGTCGAAAGTCATCAAGAACACTTTTCATCATCGAGTGACATCCATCCATTCTTGAAACGCATAAACCATTTGTAGATTTGCGTTTGACCTAGGACATTATTACCAAATGCGTCTTTAAGCATTCTTTGTGTTTCCGAAGATGTCTTGCCAAGTTTGAAGCAGAGTTTGGTGCAAATCGTTGCTCCTTCACATCAGTCATTGTAGCAGGTTGGTACGATCATCAAACAACACTAACACGACGTTGCAAAAATGCACAGAAAAAACACACACTTCCTCACAGCAAAACGCTGCTTGGCAGAGTGGTTAATAAGGGATACAGCTTGTGATACGTAGCGACACACAGCTGTACTTCAAGCAGTTTCTGCATGCCATTCCAATTCCAGGGACTTCCGGGTAGCACCACATACTAGTTTAGTGTGGGATACTTTTTCTTTTTTTGCAGGACTAATAGTGCTACAGAAACTATGCACTAAAGAAAGAGTAATATTTTTAGTTGTGTTTCAACATAAGTTATATCAGAATATATTTCTAATAAGAGGTCTAGATCAAAATTAGGGCAGTAGAAGCTACAGTTGTACCTGTGCATGCCATGAAGGCATGTAGGTAAGTGGATGGGTAGTTCCACCAGTGCTTAATGTTGGCACTGTCAGGGGAGGGGTGAATGGTCAGAATTACACCCTGACTACTTTGCCGTGAACCGTGTAGTACGATGCTGGCGGGTGCCAGAGACAGTGAGAACACTTTGGAGAAGACTTGAATTTCTTGCCCCCTGCTACCAATCACACCACGATTCCTCGGGACGTCCAGCTGTAAATGAGGACATTAGTATATGCTGTGTACCGAGTTTTTGAATGATGAGTCAGGTTTGAGAAAATTGATAAGGAATACATTTTGAGCTGTGCAAAAAGTAGGGGTTACAAACCAAATTAAGGTTGCCTGACAGCTTATTGTGTGGCCACCCAATGTCGCATGTCATTGGAAAACTGTCAGTACCTGTGGGCTTCAGACATATACTCTTTCTAACAAAAATCAATCAGACTGAAATTTTCCCGAACTGGAAGATATGTGCATACAGTTGCCATTATAATTTGAGTCATTAGTACTTTCCCCATATTTGTGGATTTTTGGCATTGCTGTGTCTTCCATTCATTACATTGATTCACACTGCGTATATATTAACCAAAGACACCAATATGTTTGCTTAATTTGAAGTTAAAACATGAATTAACGTTCATTAATTTTCCAAGGCATGAGGCTAGCTAGCTCTGCTGCGAAGCAGGATGTTGTGAAAAGGGCAGGTCTGTGTGGTAGTCAGTTATAGTTATCCCTTTTAAGGTGCAAAACCACTACCTTTTAGAGCTGAACTATGTTGCATCAGCATTTTTTTTTGTTGGATATGTTTTATTCTCACAAACACTAATTTACACTTTGCAGTAAAACATCTGTTATTTAATATATATAAATATGTATAATATACATTCGGAACACAACTATGTTATATTATCAAGTATTACACAACTTGTCAACTACATGTTTCGGCCACTTTACTTGGCCATCGTCAGGTTTGTACTTAGCTTACAGAGGACTATTACATAACCAGTGTATCTAATGGGAGACGATATCTCGTTTACAATGGTTGGGTACATAAACTCAATTAATAAGATGGTACCATTACACTCCATTGAATGGGGAGGTAGCTGGGTGGTGTTGTAGTCTGCTGCTGTGGCTGCATTGTCATGGTCATGGTGTTGTAGATAACACGCTGTGCTAGTGTGTCGAGGGCCATATGCTGTCTACGGTGTGGCCAGACATACATCTGTAGAAGATGTCAATATGGGCCAGCTATATCGTTGATGTCCTTGAGCGCATCTCATGCCAGATCTCTTATCACAACTGAAACTAAAAAAATATGTGTTTCAGAAGTTATCTGTGCACCATTGGCAAGGCTAGAAATGCGAGTGATGCAAGTATTTCAGTTATTTTTCCAAAGTGCTTTTTTCTTTGTTTACGGGCATTCTGATTTACAGGGTTCGTGTTTGAACATGACATAGACCAGGCATGTCACACTTGTTACTTGGGGGCCATAGTGGGTCAAGAGATCTGACATTGGACTGCACAATTTAAAAAATACAGGAAGTAATTTTGAGTGTATGATGGGTGTGCTTGGGAGGAACCTGGACCGAGGGTGTTTTATTCTCACCCTAGTTTCAGGGTGGGTTGGGTGGAGTGCATTACTGTTGGAACCGGTATAAGTCTAATTTTAGTTTGCCATACAATTTCATATTTCATTCTTCTGTGTGGTCTTATAGTAGACAATAACACATTTTTCAAAATGTGCATTTTTTAAATGTTTTACTGGCTACAATAACAATGGTTGATATGAAAACTGAAATGTGTATGCTGTGATAATAATAAAAAAAAAGTAATAAAGAGGTTGTGTTGCTTATTTTAAACTGTACTTTGCCATGTAATCAAAATGATGAAGTCTGTCCTAACCCATATTTTAGTGCTTGTAAGTATATTAAAACTTGAGCCCTTAAAAGGCTGTTTTCAGATACTGATCTCCTTAAGAAGTGTAGAACCCCTGTGCTTCAACCACTGATTTCATTCATTGTGTCATGGACTCAATCACTGATCAAACGTAATGCTGTGACAAAGCAACTTCATCCCAAGCATCTGACATAAGAGTTCATACCTCATCACTAGTTCTGGGATGGAGGACAGGCTAGGTTTACTGCATTGTCCTAATTCACCTCACTCCACATATTCTTGATGAGGTTCATATCAGGCGCTCGTGGTGGCCAGTCAATGAATTTGATGTCTGCCTGCAACAAGATCCATTCTTGAACCACATGACATTCATGAATGAGGAGTGGTCTTGTTGAAACAGGATTATTCCTCTGGCATAAAGCATTTTTAAGAGGGCACCATTACGTTTTGCAAAATGTGCGTGTACTGGAAGCCATCCATGTGGCACTGTATATGATGGAGCATTCGAGTCCCTTCATGGGAGATCCAGTCGCAACAGTGAACAGACACATGACCACTGCGTCTAGAGGATGTTGTTGGTGATTCTTGGTTCGAGACCAGATCACAGATATGCTTGGTGGGTAGGTAAGTAAGTTTATGTTTGACTGAAAAAATTATAAATTTATTAGAATTATAGCGAAATGGATACTGGTGCATAGAATTGAGGTTTAAGTGCCACACAGGGAGGTACGGACCTCATGCCATAGATGTTGTGAGTAAGGCGGCGTTCGGTTCGTGGCCTCATTTGCCGCGAGGAGGAATTTGACTGCCTTAGCTGAGTGTTAGTGGCAGCTTTTGTCACTGTAATCCATGTGACACCCATGGTTTCCACTTTCGGCCACATCACACAAGAAGGACACCTGTTATGCTTGGTCAAGTGGTCCAGAAGCCAGTCCAAGCTGGGTTCAGGATAGACTTCGTGAGAGGCCACCATACGCCTCAGTTGAGGGACACAAGAGATGGGAATGCTAATGAGCCAGTGGTTATAAAATATTCCGTACCCTACACAGCTGACTTTGTTTTTGGGCATGATGAATAAATAAGTGCTATTAAACATTGTGAATATGATACAATTTGGTAATCAGTGTCAATAGATCTACATTTGTATCTCCTGGGACCATCACTACACATGATAGTCCTTGGATGGAGGTCATGTCCACCGACTTAGAGAATTGGCCGGCAATGAGGTAGACGAACACTGAGAGTTGTAATGCTCTGCCTGCTGTCTGTAAACTAAAATGGGCCTATCATTTGTGAGGTAAATATAGAGTCATAACAGAATATGACTCTGTCCCACTTGAGATTTACATTGCTCACAGAAAATGCTAAATGGTATAATTGATGTTTGTCAGTGAGGAGCTCCTTCACCACAGCGCGTCATGCCCTGAGACCTGCTTCTTAAAAGTTTCAAAATAACTGTGTTTAAATATAATGCTCCTGGTATAATTTTAATAATGTTCAGTGTAGTGGATACTTAAAACCACAGACAGGAGAATATTTTAGTGTGGTTGTAATTAGCTTTGAAATGCAGACCTATATCTGCCACATAAAATATGGAGGCAGGTAACACATTCAGATGAGCACAATATGGTATTCATGTTCAAGTTCTTCCACTCTCATTTCTATCTTGGAAATGTCTGCAGTCTTTGAATTATAACATGGCTCCAAAGTGAACTTCAGTGACAATGGATAAGGAAAACTTGGTGTGTGTGAATTTGGACCAAAATAAAAATTCACACATTTGCAAATTAACATTTACAGTTTGAACTTTAAATGCATATATTATGTGTCAGATCAAATTAAGAGGTACAGTAACTAAATTCTTAATTTTTACATATGTACATAGTAATTAATAACACAATAACCTAAGAGTGTCAAATTTAAGTTCCATGTTGCTGTAAAACACAGTGGTTTCTCAGATCATTCCAGCAAACCACCCTGCACAGACTGCATTAAATGCTCTCATGTGACAAATATTTTCCAGTGCTGAGGTTTAACTGTACTTAACATTATGTGGTTTCCTTGGATAGGGCACCTTAAATGATGACAGATTTGAACATAACATTTTGCATGTGATGAAGGAGTTAATAATAGAAACAGAATTTATTTACAATCTGATCTTCTGCCTTTTCTTGACTATAAGCCCAAATCATATTGCAAATCATATACAGGGCTCCTCCACTTGCAGAATGTCTCCAGATGTGTTTTGTTTTCCTTAGAATAGTAACTTAATATTATTTGGAAAACAGAAGCCTTCATAGTTTGCCACTTATATCTCACATTTTGGATGAGTGTTCAGTGTACTGGTAACAATCGAATGTTTATTACAGTTTAAAATAGTAATCCAAGATGTCTGTTAGTGCCAACTTTTGCGGATAGAGGGGTGTCACGTGGTCAGCGCAACGGGTCCCCACAGTCGTTAATCTCTGTTTTCTAGACCTGGAGCCGCTACTTTATTCATTCAAGTAGCTCCTCAATTGATCTCACGAGGCTGAGTGGACCCCGTTCCAGACCCACTACTACTCAGAAAATCTGGTAGCGCCGCGGATCGAACCCGGGACCTAACTTCGCCGACCGGCGGCGGCCGCTCTGTCGGTATAGTTCGCGTGCGGACTAAGGCCACGGAGTTTAGTTTTAGTTAATCCAAGATGTCTGTACTGAAGAAAGAACCTTTAAATTGTGACACTCAGTACAGCGGGGCAGATAAAGCTCTACAGGTGGCAGTTATAGAATTGTCCTCAGAACAGCTGAAAAGTTATGATTCAGTCTCCATGCCAAGTGCTGTCAACACTAAGAAATGATCACAGTTATTTCGGCATCAATCTGTGCAATACAACATTTGCACAATAGATAGAAATGTTCCACCACCTTCTTCAGGGCAGAAACTATGTGCATCGTGTTCCTCTGAAACTTCAGTGCCTTCCTGCAAATATGCATGGTGTCACATTCCAGAAGAAACCACTCGACCCTAAAGCCTTCACAGCACCTGATTCAAAACTTTCTTGGGCTAGCAAGTATGTCAGGAGGATGAACAGCAAGTACATAACATTTTGAGAGCCATCCCTGTTATCATCAGGGAAACTGAATACCTTGGATGTCAGTCCATGTCACATGCATACCTGCCCAAACGCTTCACTCATAGTTGGTTACGAACCAACTTGGGTTTGTGAGTGAAGTCAAGTGCTCACTCTGCTTCATCCTCCTTCCTCAAAATGTTAACCAAGAAGCAGAAACATACTTTGCACAGACACTTGGATGTGAGTATTCTTTTAAAAATATTAGTAATGCTTGGAGCACTGGTTAAAATAATGGGTCTAAATAATTTAATGTAAACATAAAGTATTTTAATTTTCAGCAAATCACAGTACCTCAATATCAAGCACATGCTCCCACCTGCTAGACTGCTTACATAAATGCATAAAAATATACCATAAAAAAACTGCATGTACAAATTGTCTTCCTTATGATGAACACATGAAGTTTGAAACGTGTAGAAGACAAGAAGAATTGCTTTCAAACAATTTTAAAAAATGTGCATTTTGTTGGTTTACATTACATAATTGTATCACAATGCACAGTACAAAAAAACATGAAATAAGTGCTTATACTGACATAAACAAGGTCTTAAGAAAATATATAAAATATTCTAAGACTGATGTAACACGACTATTCAAGTAATAACAACGATTTGGACAAGTATTTAAATGTTTGCTCATACAATTCTGCAAGATATGTAATCAAAATTTCACTGAAGTACCTTACAAGAGCTATTTTTATATGAATTTTAAATTTATATTCCTGTCTTGGAGTACATACTTCATACAAAATCACATACACACAAACTCTGCAGCATGTTATTATCTTATACATTACGAAGTTGTATTATCGCCCAAAATTACGCATCTGATGTTATTATAATCATGTTTCAAAACAAATATAAAGCTACATTTAATATCACCTGATTAGCCTGGAACCATTTTGAGATGTGTAGCTATAGAAGGTTAAATACTTTCATAAAATCATCATACTTACTATGAAATACAAGGCTACTGGTGTCATTCAGCAAGCATTATTACCTCAGAAAGTGAGTTAATTTGCAAGAGAAAATCATTAATGCTTATGTAGACAGACATACATACACCTGTACATTACCATTCATATGTCCCTTTACTGTGTGCACTTTATACACAGATCACATCACTTGAATATCAAGATGTACAGTTCCTGTTAAGTTTTTCCAGCCTTTCTATTTCATGCTTCCTCTCATGGACATAGGCACTGTCTGAAACATATTATGATATTTTCTGTGCATTGTTCAACATGACCTGTTCACTGAGACTGATCAAAAAGATGTGTGAGCAGATAAAGAATTTTT
>Ga0136643_10002721_pt1 | contig 23236 bp, 17 predicted proteins | sample TergutLab28metaG_FD_96883 | JGI IMG/M metagenome (GOLD analysis project Ga0136643, IMG submission 96883) | Labiotermes labralis P1 segment gut microbial communities from Petit-Saut dam, French Guiana - Lab288 P1 (version 3) (version 3) | ecosystem: Host-associated > Arthropoda: Insects >... | reverse complement strand
TAACCTTTTGGCGCCGGAATTATTTTTTTAAATTTTAGCACACCCTGTATATAAAATGTGAATAATACAGGAACCAAATACGTTAGAATTATGAAACAAACTGCATTTTGAAGAGAAAAAAAAGAGAGTATGTACCATGTTTAAAATATTCGATACCTATATTCGTTGAATAAATATATAAAATGCAACTTTAGAGGTTAGCGGTGCAGTACGACCACTATAGTTGACATTAGGCATCAAAAGGTTAATATGCATGTTTAGCGATATGAGGAATACACTGACAAGTTGAGTATTGACAGTGATTTGAGTAGGGTTTGCTGACAGGTTTAGTACAAGGAGGTTTGAAAAACAAGTTCAGCACTCTGTCTCACCTGAAACACCATCTGACTGTGGATTGCATTGTGTAGTGGGCATGTGTAAATTGTCTGTGTCCTCATACAACCATGAGAAGGAACTGTACTTAGTCTTATTGCCTTTAAACCGTATTAAAGATGGCAACCTACTAGCAAGATGGTCAAATATTGAAATACAAAGCGTAATTTGGTTCTTTTGTGTGAAGAGATTTGCACTGGTGGAAATTTATTGATAGTTGGTGGAGGTATATATATATATATATGTATGTATATATAAAACACCCATAATATCATAGAAGGTGCTGCAGATATGGCGCAGTATTTGCAGAATTGGCAGGACAGATCTGAATGTCAAGCAGTGCCCCAATGTCCAAGCATGTCCACTAGAGACAGCAGTGTGTCATGTGTTGGCCCTATCGTACTGGACAGATGCATCAAGCTAGACATTGCACTGGACAGTGCACACAGCATTGTCTACGGATTACAGAGAAATGTGTCCGGACTGCGTGCCTGAACCTCACAGAATATGTCAAAGCTACCTTCTTGCATTTGACACATCACACTAATCAAAAGGAAGAGTTTCTCCAGGGCATTCATCATGGAAGCCATCCCATTCTGTTTATCACTATATAAACCACACATAACCAGTCTAACACAACAGAGGCTTGTTTTAATTCAGTTGGTTACCGTTGCATGTAAGGTAACGAATTGAATTAGAGTAAACCTGTGTTGTGTTAGACTGAATAAGTGTGGTTTGTTTGACAGGACATTATTATAGGGAGTGAAATGGGTTAATCACATGACACCCAAAATAAAAAAAGCACTCATGACATGGAAACACCCTTTATCAGCCCCTCCAAAGAAAATAAAGGCAGTACCATCAGCAAGGAAAATGATGGGAGCTGGCTTTTGGGTCCATAAATGTGTGCCTGTGGTGACACTAACTGCTGAACATTATTGTGGTACACTTGAAAGGTCATGGCAGGCCATTGATTGCAAAAGGACTTGGTTGCTTTGCCAAGACATCACCATGATAATGGGAGCTGGACTTGTGCCTTGCTGTGACACTGCAGCTGGACGGTTATGGACCGTCCTCTGTAAGGTCTTGCCTTGATCTTGCACCCACTGATGTCCATCTCTTTGGACCTCTTAAGAAGCCGCTGGCTGGCAAGAAGTTGGCAACAGATGCTGACATGAAGTAAGCTGCACTTCCTGGCTACAGACACTTGGCAGCTTTTTCACTGTGCTAGGATACAAACCTTGGTCTGACAGTGGGACAGATGCACTACATGGAGGCCTGATGTTTACCATCTCCTGCAATGAGCCATGTGTACATCAAAGTGTGAATAAAGTTTTGGTATCAGAGTGTTTGTTATCTGATTTTTAAGCACATTCACAAAATTGCGAAAAGTGAGTAGTAGCTTCGTCATGTCTGTCTGTCCATCCTCTTGGAACAGTTTGGCTATCACTGACTGGATTTTCATGAAATTTGATATTTGGGTATTTTTAAAAAATTTGTGAAGAAAATTCATGTTTCATTAAAATCTGACTATAATAGTGGATACTTGACATGAAGACCAATGTAAATTTTTTATTATATCCCACATATTTCTTCTAAGAATGAGAAATGTTTCAGACAAAAGTTGTAGAGAAAATCAAAACATACATGCTATGTTCAACAACTTTTTTCCTGAAAATTGTTCCATTTGTGAGATAACGTGGAAAAGTATGGTAGAGGCAGAGGCCACAGATGACAATGTAATACAGTGCATGCCCTTCGCATGCAAGATAACTAAGGCTACAGACACACACTCAGAATATGTAATACTTATTTCTTGTTCCCTGCTACAGTGCTTGCACAGACGTGCCTTAATGTTATGTAATACATGCATTGTCTAGCTGTTGAAATTTCTTATGTATTATTTAGTCAGTGCAATGAAGGTATATTTCCAGTCCCCTGGGAACAAAACACTTGTCACTTGAAGGTTGGGAACTGCTTGTCTGTACTGTATGAACCACTTTTGCTCTAAACATAATGGTCAAATTCACGACAAAGTCACAGGTTGATAAGCCAGTGAATGGGGTCTTGTCTGTGTGGTCTTTGTTCATGGGGTCACATGAGATATGAAAAGCACATTGGGTGTGTTGATAGTAAATTATTATGGGGCAGCAAAAGTGACCTCAGTCTTTATTCCATAACAGCAGCAGTGACCTCACTCTTTGGTCACAATGAAAGAAATAATTTTCCATGATGCATATTTTGTTACAGCCATTGTCTCTAGCAAGTTAACTGTTCAGATGATGGTGGTCTTTTGTGTTTTCGTACCAGGTAGTATGCTGTGTTTGTTCTAGCATTTTGGAGTAATACTTTGCCTGTGTCTGCAGGTTGACTGAATTTTGTCAGGTGGGTCCTGAAGTGATAGGGTGGCAGCTGTGAACAGCCAAATTTCCTCAGTCTTCTGATATAATTGATACACTTCTTCCACCCCATCACTTAACATCTACCAGAACCAGTTCAGTCACTCTGAAGATAGAGGCAGTATGTTCCTATGCACCCCTTCAGTGGCTGTGTTTGGACAGATTCCCTCAAACTGACAGGTTTTCCTCCACTCCATCACTTTACATCCAACCTTCACCCAGTCATTCACCTTTAAGATGGAGGAAGTATGTTCTTCTGAAACGGAGTGAAAACCACAAAGACAGCCATCATTTTAACACTACTGCTTTTGTGTTGAGTCTTGCTGCTGTAAGCACAGAACAGCATCACACTTCTGCACTCAGGTGACTGGTGGAACCAGAGGGGCAGGCAGTGTTGTTCCCTGTGACAGACTGCTCAGCAGTGAGCATGTCATGTTGTCATGTGCTGCAGACATGAGATCATGTAAATACAGTTTAGTGAGTGTTGAGAGACTGATGTATGTATTGATGGTACTTTACAGGCCTGGGGCTGGACCAGTACAAGAGATATGATCCTAAGGTGGGTATGTGCATGGTCTGTGTTACTTACAAAATTAAATATTTGAAACTTAAAAACTGGTAACATAATTTTTTTTGATATTAAACATATTTACCACTAAAGTGAATCAATTCTAAAGCATCTTAAAACTTGAGAGCATATAAGGAAAGTGATAAATAATGTAGTAGCATTGACTAGATGTGCCAGGTATGACACTGGTCTGATGTACAGTGCATTCAGTCAGTGCAGATCAATTTCTTAAAATGTGAATAGCTTTTGATATGACCACAGATTCAGAAGGGCATAGAATCTGAATAACAGTATCACAAAATTTGCTTCAGTGTTACAGGTAGGACTTTTTATAAGTTATCAAAGAATAGTGTGTTTTCTTTCAAACAATCAGAGAATATACTCAACTGTGTGTGTGTGTGCTTTTTGATGTAATATACAGGGTAATTACAAAAGAAGGTAACAGTTTAATGTGTTTATCATGAAGTAACCAGTGAGCCTATAGTGACATGACACGTGACATTTGTTACGTGCAAAGAAACTTTGGCAGTTTTACTAACAGTTGCTAATGGCATATCATCGTAGGCTCACTCGTTCATTCATTCTACACATGTGAATGTGTTAACCTTCTTGTTGAATTGCCTTTTACATTAAACTGAAATTTCGGATAGCATAGTCAGTATAGTGACTGTGTATGGGCTGGACAATCCGCGGTTTGGATCCCGGTGGCAACAAAAAGTTATCGCTTCACCAAAATGTCCAGGCTATTCTATGGCCCATCCAGCCTCCTATTTAGTGGCTACTTGGGAATCTTTCCCCAGGGTAGAGTGGCCATTATTTGAGGTTGACCACTCAGCCATCTGGTACCAAGTCATGGCATGTAGAATGAAAACTTTACCTTCTGCCTGTGCCAGTACCTTATATGGGTTTCTTTGTGGAATGAAGTATGTTAGGCTATATGTGTAGGTATCATGTGTCTGAGGGATGGCTAAGAAAGCCACTGAATGTAACTTCACTGTACTGATTAACTAGAAATACTTAAATGCTGTATGACAGTGTGGCACAACAAAGGGAAGTAAAACAAAGAGACATGAGGTGGAAGTCTCACAAGAAACTTTCGGTTTAGCTCAAATTCTAATGGTTTGGTGGTCAGACATCACATTGCAGTGTGTTTGAATTGATCTGGATTGTTGTGCTCATTAGACTAAGTCAGTTTGACCTGTTCTGTACTTTGTACTCATTGATATATTTTCTATTCTTCTCCTTATTCTTGTTCTCTGTATTTTTGCAGAATCATGATGAGGTATTTATTGTGAAACTTCACTCTTTTATATCACTTAATATCCGCATGGTTTGGAATGGCTTACGTACTTCACTGAATCTGTGCTCTGCTTATACAGACTGGTACATGTTTGTTTTGCTCTGCTGGCCCAGCTCACATACATTTACAGTCTATTCGCTATAAATCAAATTGCATTCATGCTGGTCTCATTTGTGAATGCAGTTGGTTCTAATAATTGGAACCATTGCTGTTACACCTTCTGGTTATTGAGACATAAGCCAGCAATATAGAATGGTTTTAGAGGACTAGTCTGGTTCCATTGGAAATGCATAATTTTTGGGATCCAAGGGGTGTCTTCTCCACCATTGGTCTCTGAATTTGATCTGTGATAAGAAATGGGTTGTGGATTATATCATGTGAGTAGTTAGTCTGTACACTGTTGTTTCAGCTAACTGTTTGTAGCTGTACCTATTTGTGACTTTGCCTGTAGACCTCTTACAAAGTGCAGTAGTGTGTTTCTGGTAGCCCATTGCAATGTGTGTGAAGATGGAAGTATTTAGACATACGTCCATCGTTATTAGATGGCACAGTATTTTCTGGTTGAGTTCAGTGTTTCACCTGTAGCAACATTTTGGGCAGATATCTCATCACCAAAATGTGCCAGCTGGTCCCAGCACCTACACAGCCTCATATTCATTGTGTACTGAAAGGCTTCATCCCTGGTGGTAAAGCAGCCAGGGCATTAAGCTGATGAATCACCTACACCTGGGGCCAAGATTAAGAATGAGTGGAGCTATATTTCTGCCCCCTAGGGACTCTCTTTCATATAAGCATTTCCTTTCCCATGTTGCTGGAAGGAAGTATGTGTTTATGATTGTAACAGTATAGTGGGCATAGCGATGTGGCGATAGCTGTTGGGGAACCTGTGTCGCCTGTACACTTTTCTGTTTGCGAAGTCAATTGAATTTTCCCCGTTTGACATGACTGTTGACAGTCAACAGATAGTGACAGCAGAATTGAATACCAACACCAAAGACTTGTTGTGGCAGTTTGTGTGAACACTGTAACAAGTGCATTTCGTTCCTTTTGATCTGTTCTCAGGGAACTAACAAATGCTTTATACCATGCAGCTTGTTTACTGCACTCATTACTTTCTTTCCGTACCATGTGAGGACATATGTTCATTTTGTCTCTGACAAAATTTCGAAACAAGGGTAAATGAAGAATTTTTTTCTATTCCATTTTGCAACTTCCAAAGTACATGGTGTTACATGGTTTTTTAAAATCTGTTGCTATTGCATCATTTTTTTCTCTCCCTGTGGTTTTATAATGACATTCTTATGGCCATGTTTGAGATATCATGTAGCCTATACCCATTTAACAGTAAAATGAATATTTATGTCTTTATTGTGTTTTATTTTTGACCTTTATGGTTTTGATAATGAGTTTTATGTGAACGTATTTTTCCAGTAGTGTTCGGTAAACTTTGCAAATTTGGGTGTTATATTCTTCATATATTTTGGATTATACAAATGAAATGAAAGATTTACATCTTGCAACTGTCACAGTTCTGTCATGCATGTTTCTGTGTTTATAAATAGAACAATTACTGTGCTTCTCTAGAGCACGTGTGGTGTATGGAAACACTGTTGTTTCACTCCATAAATAGCCAGAGATTCAAATATATATACTCTGAACAGTAATGACCTTTAACATGTATGCTGAGGTCTGTGTGGAAGTGCATTGAAAGTCTCGATTATTATTGTACACAGATTTAGTCCAGAGCTAATAAATAGAGAATTTTGACTTTAACATGTTTGTGGGCCAAGGCTGTTTCATCCTGATTGGATATTGAACACTGCATGCAAATTGTTTTGAAATTGTGAGGCGGTATGTAGCTCTCGGCAGTGAGCATGTGCACATGTGACCATTTCAGTACCTAAGTGTATTGAAACTGATAGTCTCTAAAAATAAAATAAAATTAAAAAAACCTTGTTCTACAATTTAAATTTGTTTTATGCAGATTAATTTGTGTTCAGTAAAAAAAAAAAGTTCGTAAGGAACTTTGCTCAGTGCCAGCAGTGTTCTTATTTCCTTGCCTGATGTTATATGTTGTTTGTGTAAGAACATAGCAGAGTGGCTGTTTGGCAGAAGGTGCTATACAATACTGTGACAACAAATGCAAGAAATTGTCAGCCACTGTCCAAACAAATGTACCATGTCTTTGGTTCGACTGGTGTTTCATTTTGCCACAAACAGATGACTTAACCAATATACAGGCTGTTCTTGTTTTATGCCAGGCTTACGTTTGAGAAAAAAGTAACACAAACACAAAAGTTCTATTTTAAAAAATTTATTTCCTGGGGGTTTGGGGATTGGCAACCTCATCCTGTGTATTGTATGACTGCCACTAGTGGACATAGGGACCTGTGGAACACATATGTGCTGTAAATATGGTATATATACATTTCTATACAGTAGACATGAATTTCTATACTATATATATATATATTTCAAATGCAGTAAAAATGTAAGAGACTCATGTCCACAGTTTTTGGTGCTCTTCATTGTAATAGGACTGTGGTAGTCTTGCAACACAAACACTTTCATTCGTAACATAGTACCTTCTGTAATTCTGCCAACATTATCACAAATTGTACGTACACAACTATGAGCGACTAACATTACGGCGTATGTCAACAGTTCGTTCACCTTTGTCTATCTGGCTTATTACAGCTAATTTCTCCTCAGTACTGATTGTCTCTTGCCAACTTTTCACTTGGACTGCACTAGGTGATGTAGATTTATTTCTCATTTTGGTAACAAAGCCAGTTCTGTTGAAGGGGAAACTTACATCACCTGTATAATTATATTATCAATATAATCAGTTTACACACATGACTGATGGCATGACTGTGACATCACTTTCTGCTAGTCTCCAACACAAGACAAGTGTGGCGAGGGATCGTCCATGCTAGACCATGTTAAACTGATGTCACATATTTTCTATGCCAGGTTGTGTTAAACTGAAAATTATCGGGTAAATTCGAAAAGTGCTGTAAATTTTCAAGTCAAGTTAAGGTGAAGTTGCATAAAATGGGACGTGCTTGAATGCCAGAGAAGATCTGAAATTAAGGTACTTCCTGTAATGAAACGCTAACAGCCTGGACTTAAGTACTATTAAAGTGCAGTTGGAGGGGCAGGTCGGCGGCCATTTGAAGTGGAGTTGGAGGGGCAGGTCGGCGGCCATTTGAAGTCTCCATCTGTAAATTTAAACTCTTTTTTTTTTTTTAAGTTGCTTTGTATACAAACATACGTACACACACACACACACACACACACACAGACAGATCAGGTGTAACATCGAAAAAATACTAAAACTATTGAGGAGGAATGCTGGTACTGCCTTTGGCATTTGCCACCACTTCATCAGCATTCATTCAGTTGTGACTGTAGTTCTTCAGAATACCATTACAAAAGCAAGGAATGTTATATGTGGGTTAACAACACAGCCATATATGATATCACATTTGTAGGTCTGTGTGATGTGTCGCATAAGCATTGGACTCTCTATAGGAGATCTGAGGCCTGAATTTTGAATGCGTTACATAGTGGATGCCATAACCTTGTAAATGTATGTGGCTTGGAACTTGGGCATATAAACCAACGGTCTGTTGTAACTGCTTGCACTGTTAGCTGCATAGTCTTAGGTTCACTGCTCTGACGGTAGACATAACGAGTTTGTTTGTCATGGAGATTGTCTTTAGTGCATGCCATATATTGGTGTTTGATAGCACATTTCCACTGACAGAACACTCAGTTTGAAACTTGGTTGCTTAGACCATTCAGACATGGTGCTGCAAGGAGAAAGTAATAGTTATTGCTGTCACATAAGATTTACAGAACTGTTAGAAAAAAAAATTATAATCAAGTTAATCTCTGTCTTCAAGCTATGATTAATAATTTTTAAGTAACGTATTCTTAGCCTGACATCTAGCAGTTCGTATTCTCTGAACAGAGCATAAACATTCTGACAGATAAACAGAAAAAATATTTAATGTTTATAAATTGTGTTGGGTCTCTGCCGCATGTTTTTCGATATTACAGATATTTTAAAATTTGGTCTGCTTCAGTAGCCACCACCCCACCCCCTGCATTCTTGTTTACCACCGAAGTTATACTTAAATGTTAAACAGCATAATTCAATATATAAATTAAACATTTAAGAACACAGCACTGCTTCTTTCAGTACTACGTAAAATAAAAATTTATCATTATTTGTAAGACTTCTGCACACCTAGTTTATCAAAATAATGTGAAAAGTTAGAAAATTCTTCTTTGCTGTTTCTCAGAATATCTTAACTTCCATTACTTAGGATAAATATTTAAACAGCTTGTGAACACATTTTTGTACACCAGTCCCCATAAGAAAATACTTGGTGCCAGGTCATTGTGGTTATGAACTGTGGCACTTCTACTAGTAGGCAGTCCTTGGCTGTAACACATTGTCAAAAGTGCCTGTTCATTATTGCATTTGTCATACCCTTACTTGCTACCTTGCCTTTCCTCCTTTTGTTTCTAGTCATCATGTTCACTCTTAATTGCATTATCTATTTCTTGGTACATTTTATAAATTTTATAGTCAGTGCAAATGTACAGCATTCCTGGAATTAAAAGGTAGTTTCGCCAATAGGATAAGAACGTGGCTGCAGTGTTTGGCACAGTCTTTTTCTTCTTTTGTTTTTGTTTGCGGTATTAAACGTGCTTCATACAGTGCAGAATTGAAGGATCGTACGGTGAGGTTGATGTGGATTGGAGTCTTCTGGGATGTGATGCTGTGGCATTGGCAGAGTGGTTCGTGCAGCTTTAGTAGACTGTAGTGCCTCTGTCTTCATGATCAGGCAGTCTCCCTGAACTTATAGACCATGAAGATGAAGGCATGATCCTTTGAAACAGCAGGAACCTTACACCAAACAATAGAGCATCATCTCCCATAAGCCTCACATCCTTGTGCTGCACCAAATTCAGTAGCCGTCATCTGTTGTAACTGTACAGTAGCAGTTAATATGCAGTACAAGCATTGTGGTCATTAAACTGTTATTGTTCAGAAGAGTTCAGAGCTGAAAGCAGTGTCTTGTGTATTCCAGAAGGCCTCTGACATAATCTATATCCCTGCAGATAAGCTGGAACATCTTCAGATGTGTGGTTTTGGCGACAGAAACCGTGGAATTCTGTGTTCATTTTGAGAAACAGCAGAGTTTTGATGATGGCACAGTGCAACTGTGTATTCAGTTTGTAACAGACTGATTTAAAGCTTATACTGGTTTGGCCATTTTTGTGATAGCTGCATATTACAGTTCAGCTAACAAAGCTTGTAGCAGGTATAGGAGAGTGATGTGTTTGTGTACACATGCTTAGCAGTCTGTGATGAGTTTCATTAAATGTTTTGTACAGTTTGTATTATTTTCAATACTAAATATGATCAAAATAATGTATCTTAAGCACTGGTTATTGCAGCTTCTGAGAATAATTAGAGTTTGGTTACAAATCTGTAAAACATTATTTTATTATCCTTTTGAACGTGACTGGACAATTTTTTTTATCTAATGACCCATCATTTTGTGTGGGCAATAACTTTTTTATGTAGTAAATTAAATTGTAACTTGGTATTGTGATATGGAAGTATATTAGGTTGTTGAGTGCTGTTTGTTATCTTCCAAACAGCCTGCTAGTAAAATTATGTTGGCTACAGTTAATTCCTATTTTAAAAGCTGGCATAAGTTTACACATAAGGAAGGCTTATTTTTGCACATATTTCAGTATATTAATGTACTGATTAAGGAATATCAGCAGCAGTAGTCACTCATTTCAGTTCATTGTGTAACATTGTGATATGTCTCTCTCTCTCTCTCTCTCTCTCTCTGAGCAGAATGTGCACATGAAGCTGGAGCTGGCCCTTGATGAGGACAGTATATTCTACAAACTTGGAAGTTCGGGTCTCATCACCTTCTCTGACTACATCTTTCTGCTCACTGTTCTGTCCAGTAAGTCTTTAACTTCCATTCCTTCTGCATGCATGTTTATTACTCTAAATAATAGCTGTAAGATTTTATTTTTCTGTGCAAAATATTTGAACAGGCTGTAATCCTGACTTTTAATTGTAAATATGAAATTCACGTTTATTTCACCAACATTTGCACTTGTGATTCACACAGTATTAGTGTTAATGCATTAATTGTTAAAATGGATAAAGCACTAAATTACTTTGAAAATAATAACGGACATAAGTAACTTTAATAGGCACGAATGGCTCTCTGAGGATGGTTTATGAAAAACCGAAACATGTTGGAGTGCCAATAATTTAGTGTTTTATCCATTTTAACAATTAATGTATTAACACTGATATTGTGTGAATCACAAGTGCATATGTTGGTGAAATAAACGTGAATTAAGCAATATGCATGGTGCAACGGTGAAAATACGTAAATATGAAAGTTTTCTTGAAATTCTGGTATCATACATACGCTTACTTTAATGTGGAATTCAGTCATCGCATGTTTGTAAGGTAGCTGCATGGAGTGCTTTTCAGTTAGTAATCTGAAACAGATGTTTAGTGTCTAAGAGTGTGTATTGTTTCTTGCCCCTCACATGTGGGCTTCAAGGCAAAACCCACATCTAACTTGGATTTTGTTTTGTAAATAACACACTTAGACCAATGAACTGCTCACTGAGAAGTGTGAACAGCATGTTAGGACTACCTTTGTTGTGGACCTTGTTTGTCATCTGCTGCAGATAGACACAAACATGCTGAAACAAATATGTGTGATCCAAGGCTTTTGCCAGGACAAAACTAGCGTAACTGTTGTGGTTTCTGAAGCAGCATAATATTATGAGAATGATACGATGTTGCGGGATATCTTTTCAATCCCATCCTCAGGCTGATAAAAGCAAGAATGATGTCAGATTACTGGATTGAGTGTTTGCATAGTGAGGGTACAGGATATGATTGGACTGCACCAATTCATAAAATCAACCAACAAGGGAAAGTGTGTTGTCATTGGTTCGAAGAAAGGAAGGTAAGAGAAAGGTGCAGGGGACACTAACTGAACAGTGGACTGTAATAGTAAGAGGAAGGAGGAGGGAAAGCAATGGATAAGGACTGTGGTCCAAGGGAGGAAGGGGTGTAAACATATAAAATGATAAAAACTGGTATAGGAAGGGGTAGTTGCTGATGAATCCCATGATATGTGGCACTTCCTTTTAAGAAGTTATATGAGTGGCTTCCATGAATTACTGAGTTTCAGGCCGTCATCTTTGTTCTTGTTATTCAGCTGTAATTCTAATTTGATTGCTTCCATAATAAGGGGGTTCATGTAGCCAGATTTGATAGATGGTATTTTGGTATCATGTAGTTGCATAACGTGATCCTGAGTGTGGCTGTGTTCCGCTAACGCCGATTTTTCTGGTTGTGCCAACCGTATGTGTGGTCGATGTCCTTTTTCCTGGTGTCAATAGAATGACTTGTATGCCCAATATACACTTTACATTTGCAGTGGATAGTAAAAATTCCAGGAGTCTTCAATCCAAAATCATCCTGAACCTGGCAAAGAAAGTTGGAGGGCTTCTTGGGTGGAAGTCCAATACACTCGATAGTGTATTGGACAGCATCCTGTTGAGCCATCTGCAGATTGTTTGTGCAAATGGTAAGAGTGCAACTGTTCAGATCTGGGGGTTTGTGGAGTTGGCTTGAGAGCACAGTGTGTCTGTAAATCTCTGTAACCATTTTGTTTGAACATGATTTTTAGAAACTCCAGTTCAACTTGAAGGCTGTCACAGTCATACAAAACTCTCACTCTACCGCAGTATTAAGGACAGCTTGCTTATTCATCAGGTGGTCGTGTGATCTTGTGATCAAGTAAAGACTTGTATGTGTACCTTTTGGATGAACCTTGTGTCCGAAGGATCCATCTGGCTATTTGGATATCAATATCAAGGAAGGCTCAATGTCCGTATTTCTCATTCTCCATGGTAAATTTTATGTTATTGTGTAGACTGTTCAGATGAATAAGAAACTTATCCAGATAAATTTCTTATTCCCTCCTCCTTCCTCTTACTATTACAGTCCACTGTTCAGTTAGTGTCCCCTGCACCTTTCTCTCACCTTCCTTTCTTCGAACCAATGACAACACGCTTTCACTTGTTGGTTGATTTTATGAATTGGTGAGTTCCAATCATATCCTGTCCCCTCACTATATAAACACTCAGTTCAGTAATCTGGCATCATTCTTGTTTTTAACAGCTGAGGATGGGGTCGAAAAGATGTCCCAAAATGTCGTATCATACCTACAGTATTATGCTGTATCACAACCCAAAACAGCTACAACATAAGCCAATATGTGCTTTTGCAAACTGTGCTAACATGCCAAAGAAAAGGGAGAATGTATTGTGTTGTGATGAATTGAACTGCCAAAGTAAGGTGTGGCTGTATGACTATCAGGTAGTTCATGTTCAGTGTTCTACTGTCCAGAATCAGTGAACAATGAGCTCCACAGCAAGAGTCCTATAGAAATATGTCGCTGTCCTTCTGTACAGTAAACAAAGATGTGGTTTAGTGACAACAAGACACAGTCAAACTCAGTTATGACGTCATGAAAGGGACTGAATATTTTGTGTTTTTGTAAATGAATGTTGTTCTAACCAAGGAGTATAATATTGTGGTTAGCAGTGGGGAATTAATTGGTACCACAGAACATCTAATACTATAGTTGAGGTGTTGCATGAACTGATGCCATTATAACGGAGTTTCACTCTACATTGAGGGTGCAATGTTCTGCTTCATCTTGTGTCACAAAGGAGAGCTGCAGGTTTTCTTATGTTACTTTATTCTGTTTGTATAATATCCACATACAGTATATACATATAAAATAGGAGTGCATTTGACAGAAAATAGATAACATTGACAGTCTGCTGAGTCCAATATACATTCAGTTTAACATTAGTCGCTGTTCTCCTTACCAAAATGTAACTGCTTATTTTTATGGTGACATTAAAATTTGTTACATGTATGATGAGCTGTTCATTAATAGTGATTGATTTACAGCACCTGATATCAGTAAATTTTACGTGATGTCACATTGTCCGACCCGTTCATGTGACTATAGTAAAGATCCACAGTCCACGAAACAAGCAATTGACTGTAATATTTCAAAACAGCCTAGTTCAAACCTCATGACAGTAAGCCCTCTATCCATTTGAAAATAGGGTGTCTTAGTGTTACTCTTATTCCTGTGTTTGAGACACTCCACATATTTACACATGGTCCCACCAAAATAGACAGTTACATGCAAGCATTGTGGATGATCAGATTTTTCAGTCATTGTGACTTGTTAACAGAACTGCCAGCAATAAACATTCTGCCCACTGATGAAGTTGAACACAGTTTCCACTTCCCGCAGCATGATTGTGCACAAGCGCTAACAGCAACTGCTGCTCAAATTACTCACTCCACAGCAGTACTGTATCTGATATATTGAATAGTGGTTATTGTTTTTGTGGGGGTGTGTGTTTTAATGTGCATTTGAGCAACATATTCTTCTCTATGAACTGTGTGAAGCACGGTTCTATTAGAGAATGTCAGAAAGTATATTGTCTAGATTACCAAGGATCACGTTTCCCAGCACAACATTCCTTTGTAACAACCTTCCCATATACTTGGTTCTGCCAGGTCACTTTCAGATATGAAACCTGCTAACAGTGCTGTGTGACTGCTGACGAAAACCAGACAAAACAGGCACTATGTTTAGACGCACATCACTGAAATCACTGAGATCCCCAGCTCAAAATGTTTGCCATCCAAACCCACAAAGATGCTGTAACTTTGTTCAGGTTCATGTTTTGCAGTTGTTATGGCCCAGCTGTCAGGATTAATTTCTGTACCTGGTCTTTACAGTCCACGACAGAGTTTACCCTTACTTGATTTTTTTTTAGTGAAGCATAATTTCATTTGCACTTATTTGTTTAGTACAGAAGCAGTCAGTGTTGAAATTCTATTAAACCACATGAAGTTATCATGTAGCACACACTGCATGCTAAACGTATTACTAACTCCCTGTGGGAAGTAGTGATTGTGGTAGTTGTGTCATTCTTTGCATTGACAGAATTCTTGTGCAGCTCATTGAAGACACAATCATGTGGGTGGTTTCAACATGATGTGTCAGCTTCACACACCACAGACCATTCTCTGACAGCTTTGGAAGAAGTGTTTGGTGCTGTGGCTAATGGCTAGCAAATTTGCTGCGTTGTGTCCGTGTGCCTTGTATTTGTAGCATAATTTGAAGGTCAAACTGCCATATGGAAGGGGAGTTACAGGACCATGTAAAAACACACATATTAGAACTTCCTTACATTGCAGAGAGCTGGGATAGCTCAGCTGGTATAGTGATTAGATTATGGGTTGGACAATCCACATTTTGAATTCTGGTGGAGGCCAAGATTTTTCTGTCTCCAAATCATGCAGACCAGCTCTGCGGCTCATGCAGCGTGCTGTTCAGTGGTTACTGGGAACTCTTTCCGTGGAGGTAAAGTGGGCAGGTTGTGGAGCTGACTGCTCACCTCCATCTAATGTCAAGGTTAAAAATGAGTGGAGCTGTACTTCCACTTCCACAGTGTCCCTTCATGGGGTGTACAGGAAAAAATGCCTTCAACATTTACTTCAGTACGAAGTGTTTTGGGTGAACTGCAAACTATTTAGACTGTACAGACAGCATATGTTTACATGTTTGTATGCAGGGACAGTATTCTCAGAATGTCTTAATAACAAAGTTAAGTTTATTTTGTTGTTTGAGTGCATCTTGGCTTATACTGTGAATGTCCTGCAGTGCTCAGCAGTGCTCTGTGCTGTTCCTGCTGCGCAAGCTGTGTTCAACTGTATCAGTGGATGATGCTCTGTACAACAAACAAGCATCCTATTAATGGTGTCTTCCATCACTTACAATTGTTACCTTTATATCACAGTTCCCACCAGAGCAGTCCACCACTGGAGCTGTGGTATGTGCTTAACACCACTATGAATAAATAAATGAATGAATGACAGTACATTGAGTCCACTGTATGGGTCCTTGCTTAAATTACACAAATCATGGCCCTGAAATCCCTCTGAAGTGCCCAGAAGGGTAAAGCTACTTGGAGAAGCTTGAGTCAGGTTCGTGAAGTAGCCGTTTGGCTTTACCGTGTTCCTAGTAATATACAGTGCGTTAAATTAGACAGAGATCAATGATAATACCAGATTGCGTTCTGCAGACCATTGCCAATAGCAGGCCCTTAAACAGCCAGATAAACATAAAGTACCAGAGTATTGCCTGTAATATTGCATGACCAAGCCGACTGTACCTGGTGAGGGATCAGCATGACACTAGCAGCAGCAGAAGTTTGACTGCTGTGAAGTGGTACAGACAGGATCCAATTCGTAGTTCACATGCACAGGTTTGGCAAGTATAGGCACAATATTGTATACAACTGCTGTCACCTGCCCACTTCCCATTGGATTTATGCAGAACTTGAAAGTTTAATAAATGACATATCTGTTAGATGTGACATGTGCCTGTGAGAAGAAGGCAAACATTACCAGCACTTTCTTTAAATGTGATGATTAAACACCTAATATTAACTGCAGTATATTGAAATATAGTGCGTAGACTGTGACTCATGGCAAATTGGAATACTGGTGACTGCTGTGCTGTTTGGTGTAATGTGAAACGGTCCAAGTGATAACTTTGGTGTGAATTGTCAGATAAAATACTGTTCCTGTAGTATGCATGTTAGCAGTACGTGCATGTTCTTGAGTAGAGCAGTGCTTTGAGAGTCTCAATATTTTGTGTGAGAAATGACACTTTGCCACGCAGCATTCTTTACAGCACTGAGTGTCACTCTCATTTCAGAAGCAGTCCACTAACATTGTGTCTTGTGAGTACACATAGACTAGGCCTCTGCTGCTGTAGGAACTTTATGTTGTTGCCACATGTTCATTCTTGTCCCTTGTTATATGTACAGTACTTGAGTCTGGTACAAAAGTGGTGGACAGCCCTGGATTGTGTTTACCATATTTTGTGGACCATAACACATGCCAAGATTTTTAGAAGGCGAATTTAAGTGAGAAAAAAATATTCTATTCACATTCGGACTGTGAGATGTAAGAGATTTTTGTGTAGCATTTTGCAGGAAGAGAAGTGTCTTGAGGTCCAAGAAATACAGTAACTTTTTCCTGCCTGCTACCGTATTCCAGTTTGAGCACCTGTACTGTCAGCAGTAAAATATGCATTTTTTTTATGGTATATGCATATATCTTAAAGACTCACACAAAATCACTGTATTTTCATGACAGAACCTCCTTAAGCGTAAAATTACCGTCGGCTTGTGTGGAAACAAAATATATACATTGATTGTCAAAAATGTAAGAGTGAGCTGATATAATATCACACTGAGGTTTTATAAAATATTAGTTACAAAAGCGTGTATGGACAGAACACTGCAACAGCTACAGACATTTTGAAGTGTGACCTTGTGAACGTGACATTCTAGCTGTCATGTAGTGGGGAGGTTACCGCTACAGTTTATGTAGAGTCATATGTGTAGTTGTTATTTAACTTGGTCCTGGAATGTTGTGCAGGGTTCTGGAGGAATCCGTTCATGGATGGATGGGTGAGTGAGTGGGTAGATGATAGAATATGAGATTTGAGATTCTTACAGCATTGGTGGTGAAGATTGAAGTCTGGTGGGTTGTGATGTTTTGTTATTGGGCAGATAGTTGCCATTGTTCGTGGACTGCTTGATCCTGCAATGAAGGCAGGGCAGTCCTTCGAAACACTTGCCCAGTGACAGCATTGTGTCCCAAAAGACCTGAATCTTTGAGAAGACAGAACTTAGTGAAGTGGTTAGCGTTGTTCACAGCACTCACATACGCATTGAAGTTACTGTAGTCTCTTGAAAATGCCAAGATCATCTGATGATTTACAATCATTATGTCAATAGAGACTACATTTCAAAAACACTTATGAGTTACAATTTATGTCTTTAATTCCAAAGTGATCATACAGTTGTGTGGTGATGTGAAAGTCTGAATGGAGTAATTTGTTTACAAATGTGTGTATGATATCAGTCACACACAGCACTAGTTATGTCATTTTACTGTTGGCTACCTGTTTGGGCTCTAACTGCCAGCTGTGAATGAACTGATAAAACTAGTGTTGTGTGGCTTATTTAGTACACATCTTGTTATTTGTTAATAGCAACGAGGATGTCTTATCTTAAAAAAAGTAATTTGTTTAGTTGGTACTTGTTTTGTAAAGTCTGTATGGTAAAGGTAAAGGTGAAGGTAAAGATCAAGTTGCCCCTGGGCATGCTGTGGTACAGCTCCACTCATGTGTTAACTCAGCACTAGTGAGACATGAGTGGTGAGCTTCACACCCCTCCCCTGCTGCTTTATTCCCAGGGAAAGAGCGCCCATTATCTATTAAATGCAGGCTGGTTGGGTCCCGGATCCAGTCTAGCACTGCAGTTCTTGCCCCTGCCAGCAGTCAAACTGCCATTCCTGAGGTATCAAGTCTGTAGCCTAGTCACTGTACTGACTGGTCTGTCACATGTCCAGCTACAGTCCTTTTACAAGATGATGCAAAAGAAATAAAGAGTATCAAGAATATAAATGGCTGTCTGATTACTTAACAGCCACAAATCAGTGACTGATTGCCGTAATAGCCACAAAAGTGTATGATTAATAACATTTTGTTTCAAAGTGAAGCACAGGTCTTGGTTAAACTGTTTAACATAAGTAAAATGCTTATTGTGTTATGTAGGTGAATTTATTTATATCTGAAAAATCACCATTTAAAAGCCCTTGTTTAAAATTTGTCATAGTATGTTTACAAATATTAATAATAAAATTCTGAACTGGAACCTGTGTGTAAATATTTAAACTTTTAAAAAAATAGACTGTTTTCATTTTGCTAATAATTATTGATGATGTTGGGGCTCTTGTCTAGTACCAGTGGGTCTGACTCTGAAATAGCCCTGAGCTCCTCAGATGGAATCGGTTATTATTTCATCACAGTTGAACGTGTGAAACATAACCAGAGCATTAAAACATTAAATTTATAGCTTTGAACACTTTATATATATGTATATATACACACATTATATTCGCGCATGAATGTGCGTATAAATTGGATTCTGAAGATGTGCGTGTAATGATTTTACTTATCATAGAATTTATTGCATTTTCGTTCATCTGGGAGTTTGCATTCATCATAAAATATCCCAAATTCTCAGACATTAGTTCTTATTTCCTTGTAAATATTGAAGACTGTACAGCTGTTGGCAGGTTTGAGCAGCTGCTTCATTCAGAACACTGCCACTCTAGTTACAATCTTTTTGGAGTGTAATATTGCAGTACAAGCCCAGCAGTCAAAACTCCAATGATCAGACACTCCTGATTGTCCGGCAAAAGCATTGGCAGGTGCTAGTGAATGAGCTTTGGCATGGCATTGAGTTATGGCAGCATCAGCTGAAAATGAAGCTGAGCACCACCAGGTCAGCTCTTCACCATCTCACATGATGGTGAGTTCACCATTTCCTGTTGTGATTAGCAATGGTTGTGTTTTCTCAACTGTTTTTGACCACTTTTAAAATGTTTGCGCCCACTAGATTTAAATGTGGTGTCAGAGTCAAAGGTGCTAGTTGCAGGAAAGGTGTGATAAAAGTGTGTAACAGTGGCTCTACTGGTTATATATAGTGTATAGAAAAGCAGCTTTTTGCACCTTGTGATAGTCTGACATGTTCATCAGTCTGACACAACCTCAGTCACATTGGTGTCTGTCAAAAGTCTACTTTATGGACTAATGTCAGTCCTGTTTTAAGGTTGATCCCAGTAATCAGTTGCAGATTATAAGTAAATATGTGATGATCAGGTACTATAAAATTTATCTTCTGTAGCACATGGGGTTGGTTATGTATCTTTCATAATTATTTCATAATACTTTGTGATATTATATCCAAACATTTCAAAATCAATTCCATAAATATCACACAGTTTCTGAAGTTGCTGTTCTGTTAGTTGCCCATAGTATTTTTTTATTAAGTCATTGGTATTTTTACCATCTCTGGCTTTATTCAGGATCATTTTAGGTCTGTCTTTGTTTCTTGACAGCATAAGTATGTTTTCAAGTCCAGCTCGTCTGATAATATATTCCTGATCACGAGTTAGTGTCTCGAGTTTTGCGATGACAGTGAAGTTAACTTGGCATGGCGTACAAAATGAGTAGTAGGGAGCCCAGTGCTCATCGAATTTTGTTATTCTGAGGGATCCTGCTGTGTCCGTTATATAATTCACAAATTCAGAGAATGTAGGTCCTGGTGATGTAGGTTTTAAATTTCTTGGTGAATTCTTTTTTCGATATTTTGCAATTATTTCCCTGCCAATTTCACGGTAGAAACGATGTGGGAGGCCTTCAATCTTATTTCTGTATGCTGACAGTAGACGTTCGAACGGCTCACGTACAATAAGGAAAGAAAGTGATTCAGGAAGAGCCTCTTGAAGTTGTTTTATAGTCGGTCTTGGGAAGTGGGACCTGGCCAAAACAAGAGGGCTTTTCTTTGAGCGGCGTAGATACTGTTCTTTGTAGCCTCCTAGGGACAAAGAAATTATGTAGCATGTTTCAGTGACCGCATTCTTCACGTGTGCATACAGGGTGCTGCAGAAAGCTCTTAATACTTGATGGAACTTGTGGATTTTTACACGTTGTAGTATAATTTATTCGTTCTAGCATTTCGAGGGAACTTGCCATAAAAGTGAAGGCAGCCAGTTCCAGTGAAGCATGGGAACAAACCAATTGTGTTCACAGGCTTTAAAACCCAAAAGTTGCATAAAAGTGTTAACAACATTTTACATTCATAAATTAAAGTTAAATAAGATCTTTGTATTTAAATGTTCAGCAACCTGTGGTGCAGTGAGCTGTAGTGTCTCCCCTCCTGCACGAAAGTATTGCCATGCATATTCTTGGTACCCACATAAGCACTGAGAGATCTAGCATTTTTCACTGAGTGCGGAATTATATTTTGTCTCAGGACATTTTTCCATTAATTTAATTTTTTTATGAGACTTGGTGTACCCATGGTGGTGATGCTGAGGATTCAGGTCATCTGGGATGTGACGCTGTGTCGTTTGATGAATGATTCCTGGCAGTTTGAAGGCACCATGATCCTTTGAAACATCATGAATCATTGACCCAATGACACAGCTTCACATCCCAGAAAAGCTGAATCCTAATTTTGTCAGGTATGCATAGTTGGCTGTAGGAAACCAACGTTCTTAGTTAACTTCAGTTGGTTGTAGGAAACCAACGTTCTTAGTTAACTTCAGTTGGCTGTAGGAAACAGCATTCTCAGTTAACTGTCTGTAAGGTATCTTAGAAGCCCAGTATTGTAGTTCACATAACTGCAATCTGTACAGCCCTCTCCTTTGCTCATACTTCAGTATACACCAGGTTTTCTTCATAACAGTATCATCTCTTATTTTCATTATTTGGTTTAGTTAATTTATGATTAAAAATCTATGATAATATTGTTTGTACTCTTCAGAATATGAAACTATAAATTGCCATTACCAATTCTTATTTGTTTGTACAGTACATTTTTCAGTTACTTACCCAGGATGTTGAAATTGTATAGCCATGTGGAACTGGCAGCTTTAAATATGTTGCACCAAACCAGGCCATGTGTAGAATCGATAAAGAACTCCCATGCATTTGGCTCACCCGCTGTGTTGAGACCATGGGCCACGCACACTTCCCATACTCTATGCCGTCTGCCTTTCAGTTCTGCTTCCAAGTCTTCCAGATCATATTCATCATCTTGCAGTTCACTGTGTAGGACCGGTTGAATCACCTTACTGTGTTCAGATTGTAGCAGATTATTTGCTGTTTTGCTCTCACCCCCCATGTTTTGCAAAGCAGCACTCTGTAATATTTAAAACAATGTATCTCAATATGAGCATTGTGTCTGTCTGTCTCTCTAAGTACTTTTGCACCTGTGCTGTCCTCTGAGCAAAGGTCTGCAGCATTGTAATTTTGCTACAAATGAACGCTGCAGTCTGTCGACAGAATATTATGTTTCATAAGGATAAGGCTACGTGTTTTGGCTAAAAATGATTAGCCATCATCTGGCCTAATTGCAAGAATACAAAGGGGGGGGGGGTGTATTTTACAACTCTGATTCAGGTCTAAGATCTCAACCTTTACAAGCTAAAGCATACTTATTGTATAAACGATATAGCAGCCTTAAAAGTATAATTTGAAGTTTAGAAAATGTTCAAGAATGATAAATAGAATGATATTATGTAGGCAGTTAGGTATAGTATTCTTGGAAGTGATACGTATATAGTGCAGTCATTCACTGAAGTGTGTACAAAACAGTAGTAGCTGCAATTCTTCAGTCTTGTTTTGTGATGTTTTATTTCTGTTAGTTTGACTATGTTGATAAGATTGTTTAAACTTGCTGATTATTACTTATGTCTTGCTGCAATGTAATACATCACTTTTACAGAAACCAATACACGTTTTACTTCCTTCATGCATCCAAGCACTGTACTGAACAGATAACTTGCCAGCCGAGTTCCCAAAAATGGTACATAGCTGCAGCTGGCACAGAGTGATCGCTACTAGGCTTATCTCTGAATGGCCAGGCAGTGTTACACCTCTTTCAAAAATATTTACTGTGTTGGCATCACATTCATAGCTTCAGTCACTGCGCACGTTTTGAACAAAGAGAAATGTCTCAGTGTGTGTGCAGTGCTTCACCACTAACCAGCCTGCCTCTTTGCCTCTGCGCTAACAACCAGCCAGTAATCTGGTCTCTACTGTACACATATTTTACCTGTATGCTGGGGTTTGTGATACTAATATTTCTAGATTTGGCCATTGCATGGTGCCGTGAGAGAGCGTAGCTGCCTAACAGGAAGCAGTATCCAAGTCCTGCAGACAGGAATACAAACACTTGCAAAATGCTTCGATATCGGTTGCTTGCTCGCAGTAGTAGCCGGGACCAGAAGTAAATGCCTCTCATGTCATCCTGAAATGAATGGGTACCAGCATATTAGTACATGCTCATTCCCATAAAAGAAGAATATTTGTTTTAAAACATGTGCTGGATACAGGTTAATACATTACAGACACTTGTAGCTGTTGGCCTGAAGCAGCAGTGTGTGTGTGTATTTCACAGGATCAGGCTAACATTCTAACCATCTAGCAACTATACAACAAGCAAGAACCCATAAAGCAAACTTTATGTGGGTCAGTTATGGTCATAGAACTGTTAAACCAGTGAACCTGATTTCAGTATAGAAGTTAGTTTGTGTGATTGTTGGTGGTGGTGGTGGTGGCGGCGGCGGTGGCGGTGGTGGTGGTGGTGGTGGTAGTATTTTGAGACAATTGCAAGTTGTCAGTAATTTGAGCTATGAAAATGGTAACCTGTTCACAACCAAATGTTTATTGTAAGCATTGTGAATGCTAAACATTTGGTTGATATGTGATGTATTGTATAACAGCTGATCTGCACACAGCACTGATGTTAAGAATGTGTGGAGCTGTACCT
>Ga0136643_10002719_pt1 | contig 23248 bp, 10 predicted proteins | sample TergutLab28metaG_FD_96883 | JGI IMG/M metagenome (GOLD analysis project Ga0136643, IMG submission 96883) | Labiotermes labralis P1 segment gut microbial communities from Petit-Saut dam, French Guiana - Lab288 P1 (version 3) (version 3) | ecosystem: Host-associated > Arthropoda: Insects >... | reverse complement strand
TGACCCTGCTAACGAATTTTTCGGCTAACGAAGATTTTTTTCGCTGTTTTTCGGACTCGGCTAACGAATATGGATTCGGCTAACGAATGTTTTAGTGGATGCGCGCGCTAACATAAAGCAGCAGACGTGAACGGTCGGGCCATTCCAGGAGCTTATATTTTCCGTCTGTATGTGTGTGACAAAGAAATGAGCTGACCACATCACATAGGGGAGACCCACTAAACCGACTGGGTAGTTTACTTTCGAGATAGCGAGAAGTTAGACGCCTGATAACATAACGGGAAATCACGTTTCGGCTAACGAAGATTTCGGCTAACGAATGTAATTCCGGAACGAATTATCTTCGTTAGGCGAGGTGTCACTGTATTTGTACGTAAGCCTGGCTGTGTGATTCCAGAACTGACATAAATATTGCGGCAGACTTGACATAACCAGCTGTTTTAAGAAGACTTACTTTATGTTAAATCGCTTTAGACTAGACGTCAGTTTAGTGACGAAGAGTCACCTAATGGACACAATGGGTACAGGCAAGGCGTCCACTCACCGAGCAACGTCTTTAGAATGTGAAATGTTCTCTGGGCAAATCATATTTCCTATATCCCTACACGTACCACTTTTATTGTTGCATAATTTGTGTGACATATTTGTCTTGACAGCACAGTGAAATTAAGAATAAATGGTATAATTCTCAAGTGAATAAGATGGGAAACCAATGAACAGTAGTAAACCGTTGGTGGAGTTGCAGTTAACTGGCTTACGATTTAACTAATTAAATTCGTAGTTCTTGGAAAGTCAAGAAATGCAAGAGACTTTGCCATATATACAACAGCCCACTTTGCCATATGTACAAGAGCCCACCTCATATCTCTCTTAGGCGCTAGATGGATCCACTCGAAGCAATCTCATTCTATTTCTTCACGATTAATTTTAATATTATCCTTCCATCTACTACTATGCCTTCAAGGTATTTTTTTCTGAAGTGTTACAGTACAAAGTCTCCAAGCTTTTCTGTCCTGTTCCGTGCATAACACACGCGCCGACACCTCATCCTCCTTAAGCTGATTATGTTAATATTACTTGGCGAATGGTATAAATCATGACGTTGCCTATCATGCCTTTTCTTGCCATATTCTGTTACTGCTATCACACGGATGGACTGCAATGGTCTTCTTCAGCACCGTAACCCACATATTCTATGTTCCTATATTTATCTGAGAGAGCAATCTTCTCAACCGTGTGGAACAGCAAACGATATTGTATTTGTGCCCATTTGAATCTCTGTATGTTTAGATTGAATAGAGGAAGACGAAATATTGTGTGCCGAATTGCAGCAGGAATGCCACGAAATTCATCTGCTCTCTATTATCTCATGCGCCCAATTTTTATTTGTTAGTATTATATTAAAATATTTTGAATTTTACTACATTTTTAAAGGACTTATTAGCGACCTCCTAACTGCGAGTTTTTCTTACATTCTGTTGACAGAATTTGTGCACATACTTTCACATAATTCAGTTTTTGTTACCCTTCTTTGTCAAGTACATTACGGATGCAGAATCAGTAATTGACACTTTACGTCAAAGTACATAATGGTGAACCCCAATAATTTCCCGTAGATATAGAGGTAACTGTGACAACAGAATGTTTGATAAAATTCCGCATGCAATTGGTAAGACTGATATCCAGCCGATAATTAATAAAATAACTTTTATCATCCGTCTTATCAGTAAGTATAATAAGAGATTTCTTCAACAGTGAAGGCAATTCTTTCTTATTCCCAATAGAATGCATGACATTACGGTTCTCAGAATATGTTGTTTTATTCCCGCTTCCATCGATTCTGCCGGAACTTAATTAATACCTGGCATTGTTTCAAGTACTTACTAACAATTATTGACCCAATTGCATATATTTCAATCTACGTAATGTTATTAATCCCATGTACAGTCAACAGCCCTTGATGCTCGTGAGTCTCAATAAAGAAGAAACCTAAGAATAATATTAACACTTCGGAAACTGCAACAATCGCAATTTGAAGTTGTGTCCAAACCTTCCATATCAAAAAGAGCATTACTTCTACCGCTTTTCTTTCCCGTGACGGAACATTTAAGATGCCGTTGTTCATGGTACATTGAAGGAAAGACACCGAGAGAGCAAAGCGAAGCAATCTGAGTAAATCCTGCCCCATTGCCAATTATTCCATGGCAAATCTCACATGCACAGTCATGTGAGCGTCTCTGAGCATCTCCGGTGAAAGAACACTGAATAGTAGCCTAGCAATGACAGGACACTCGAACATACATTAATTTTAATCATACATAATTTTAATCGTACATTAGAAGTAGTTCTTTCCTCGCAGAGTATAAACCACGTAAACTCGAATATTTAGGGAAAAAAAATCCCCGTTAATTGTCACAATCGGGGGTTCAAAGATGTTCCAAAAATCCCTGAGCTACTTTAAAATTCTAGGTGCCGGAACGGTGACATTATGGAATTTCTGTTCCTGTGACCCACAAATATTAGAAGTCACCGTAAAAACATTGTCCTTACGTGACGTCGGCAGCCGGGATTTGTGCACCACTTTTTGAGAATGAAGAGATATATAATGGGTAAAAGATTAATGTCAATGTTTCAGCGGCTGGTATATAGGCTCATTATTAATGTTTATTTTGGATCCTAAGGAGAGGTACAGAACTAGCTCGGGATCGTGCCCAGTGCATGGTCTTTGTATTATCGACTTTGGGGCTTCCGTGTCTGGTAACAGAGAGTTATGTTACTGGAGTTATTGGTCTTGTAGCTTATTAAGAACCTGTCAGTTACACACCTTGGATTTGCTGCCAACTTGGTTTGCGCGTATGTAGGATATTTTGGAAGTGACAGGATAGATTTACTTCCGCTATTCTGTTTGCGTCCTTTGCTGTGCTGTCTACCTTGAGATTTGTCGCTACGTAACACATAAGACTTGATGAAGCTTTGATTAAAGTAAATTTTTAGGCAAATTGTGAAATTTGTAAACTATTGTTATGCTTAATTAATCACCACGCCATGGAGATGCATGGAAACCTGCAGTATATCTCCAGGTATTCTTAATTCGGCACTAAGACGGAGATGATTTGTAAATTTCTCACCCCCATGGCTTACTGCCGGAGTAAGAGGCCCCGGGGGGTTTTGGATAGGAGGTTGGACGGGCTTCCGATTCGGACGGGAAGTTGCAGAAAATACGAAGAGCCCGTTTTTCCCTGACGGGAATCTAATACTGTTCCTTCGTATTCCAGCCCCGATTCTAGTCGCGGTAACGACAAATTATTGTTATTGTTGACTTCTCTGCATCTATCTGCCGGAAAACCTTCACCTATACCAGATTGTCGGTGGGATTAGGCTCATTCAGTGGAAGAAAATTTTTCCTATCCCCTAAGGTTATCATTATTATTATTATTGGCTGAACCAGACATGTAGGGTGTTGCCTCCGCTAACACCAGGTTCCTGAAGTGTGCAGCCGTGTAGTATACTTATTTAACGAAAGACATCACCCAAAAATGTTTATTAAAAATTGTCTCAGGCGCATTCGCACAGTAGCGAAAAGCGCCTATTAGTTTTTTCAAGCCCATCCTTCCCTCTGTCTGTCTGTCTGTCCACATGTATCAGTGCGGCTCCAACTAGACGGATTTCCGTGAAATTTGATACTGAGAATTTTCACGAAAATCTGTCAAAAAATAACTTTTGTTACAATCGGGCAAAAATATATTGCACTTTACATGAATACCTACGTCAGTAACTAAGAGGGGCGGGTGTTGTTGGATATTTGCGGCTTGGGCAGTTCACTGACTGCACGAAATATTAGAATTATGGGCAGAAACCTTCATGTTATCAGGATTTGCGCGGTACTGTATCAGAATTTATAAAACTAAATGTGAAAATAATCATGGCGAAATAAGGCAATTATTTTAAGGAGCAATCAGAAACATTCTGTTCAGGCTAAAATAAAAAATTCTATAGACCCATCTTAGGATGAAATTCTAGAAAAGGAGCCGATTTTATGAAAGAATGTGTGTAAATGTTGAACATTTATTTTGTAATAATTATGATAAATAAGATTGACTTGACTTTCTTTACTTTTGTTTGTAAGTTGTTTGTTTTGATAACTTCATTTTATGAGGAATAGCACGGAAGATGTATAAGTAGCTAAGAAGAATGTTGGTTTAGAAAGAAATTCTAAGAAATTTGAATAAAGCTTATGATTTTCTGGGATGTGTATGGTGCCTAGGTTGAGAGCAGTTTTTTACCGACGGGCTGGGACACGGTAGCAGCCCATTCATCGAGGAGCCAGTTTATAAATCGTATTTACTCAATAACTGCAATTCGAGCTTAATTTTCTTTTAATTCTTATGTAAATATACGTTTTACAACGAATAACTTGATTTCAAAATTTTTACTTTAAAATATCTGCGGCTCCATTGTTACTAGCTTGAAAACAATGACTAAACCTGTATTTTATAAGGGTTACATATACAGAGTGTTTCAGGAGGAACAGTAAATATTGTAGGAGATGGTACTATGGACTATTCCGAGTAAGTAAGTTCTTATAAAAATGTGTCCAATTTCCAATGGGTGTGCAGATACAGCCGTTTGAATGTTACGCATAAAAAAACTTTACAAAAAGTATGAAGGAAAGAAAAATGACGTATTGATTGCATTTATTGGTTATGTGAATTACCTCAATAAATTGCAACAGTTCAAAGTAAGTGTTCAAAAATCCCACCATCAAATTCAATGCACTTTTCACCCCTCTTGTCAATAGTACGTTTAGCTCTGCTGAGGTCGTCTTGGCGTTTTTGCTTTATGACGGCAGCGCTACTCATAATGCGAGCGACAAATTCGTCTCTTGTGTTTACTTTTTATTTGTAGACTTCGCTTTTCATCCATCGCCCAAAACAAAAATTTGATCTGTAACACCAACTTCAAACAGCTGTATCTGCACACCCACAGAAAATTGGACACATATTTATATGAACTTATTTACTCGGAATAGTCCATACGGGAGGAAAGGAAGCTGAGGGTGTTTGAGAACTTGGTGTTGAGGAGAATATTTGGACCTAGGAGGGGTGGGGTAACGGGGGAATGGAGGAGATTGCATAACGAGGAGCTAAACGATTTGTACTCCTCAACCAATATTGTGCGGGTGATAAAATTGAGAAGAATGAGATGGGCTGGGCATGTGGCGCGTATTAATGAGGACAGGGGAGTGTATAAGGTCTTTGTGGGGAAACCGGAGGGAATGAGACCACTGGGGAGACCTAGGCTTAGATGGGTGGATAATATTAGAACGGATCTCCAGGAGGTGAGATGTAGGTTGGGCTGGCCCAGGATAGAGACAGGTGGCGGACGCTTTTGAGTGCGGTAATGAACCTTCGGGTTCCGTGAAATGTGGGGAATTTCTTGACTAGCTGCAAACCAGTTAGCTTTTCAAGGACTCTGCACCATGGAGTAAGTCCATACTACCACCTCCTAAAATATTTACTATTCCTCCTGAAACATTCTGTATATAAATAATATTACGAACGTTAAAAGGATTTCAATTTAGCCAAAAGATTTTTCATCTCCAATTTACTGGAACGGCCTTCATTCTTACAGCTGTCTCTCTGCTTTACGTGCCTCACTTTTAACTGTATTTGTGGACGAAGTAACACTAGACATGGCGGTGCATTTTTTATTGTTGCTTCCTAAAATTTAAATTTCGATCTGATATTATCCACGAACTCCATCACAATTTAGGGCCAACTAAGAGTATAATATTTCTCAATTACTCTGTTTTTTAAAGGAAGTATCATAAGTCAATAGTAGGTATTACTCACACGTAATATAGCTAAATTACTTTCGTCTTAATTTCTGAAAAGTTTATAATGAAGCGTTCACCGTAAGCAAAGGAAGCAAGCCCCCTTAGGCAATCTCGAACCTTTACGGGACGTATATAGTACCTTTTTGTTAACTCCCATTACTACGTATTGTTTATGAACAATAATTTTGCATCATCTACACTGTCAGTAATTATATGGTGTATCATTCCGTGACATAATTGCTTCAACTCCGAATGTTTTTGAAGTTGAGCCGCCCTCGGGCGGTAGGTTCACTGACTGGCAACTCAAGGATTTTGAATCTGCTGCTTAGTCTCATTTCTCATCGCATAGAGTTTATTAAATCTAGTGTATCACGAATTCCGTATGCCATATGTATTTTTTGTTTTGTTTGAATGCACGTTACTGTAATTAATAAATTATTTTTATACTAATAGCGTCTAATTTTCTTATATAACACACTCAATTTGTCAAGGAAAGACACATTAAAATATTATTTTCTTCCTAATGAGAAGAAAGGGTTTAGGTTTCATGGAAGACCGCCCTATATTTTTTACTCTTAGAGACCTTACCTCTTTTAAATAAATAATTTATTTTTTCGTTTAGGTTCTTACTATAGATCGAGTAATTTTTTGCTGGCTTGTCATTGCTTAAGACCTCTTTTCGATTCCATTTCAGCCAGTGTGGGCTATGTAAGAGGCAAAGTTTCCTTCTACTAGTAGGTTTTCTCCGTGTACCTCAGTCCTCCCATGACAGTAACTTTCATCCAATGCGCCATATTCACGCTATTTCAGCTGCCACTAGCGCAATGTAGTCCTAACAGTTAACATCGTCTGTAGACAAGCTTTAATCTCTCTACTTTCTTTGCTCATGTATCAATATGTACTTCAGTCCCATATTTAATTAAATTGAATTAAAAATAGCATCCGAATTTAATTTACACATAGGTAAGTTTAGAGTTTCAAAAGCTCATTCTTTTTTTTTTGAACTATTTTAAATTTGTGACAATTGCTGAGTTGCGGTTTTGTTCGGTATTTGAATGATTATCGTTGTCTAGTTGTCCAAGTAGCAATCCTGCGTCGTGTTCGGAAATTCTAGAAATAAAATTTTGTACTCAAACACCGATAAGCAGATTAAAATAAGGAATGGCATCTCTGTCCCTCCCGGCAGCTGCCGAGATATTGAACTACCTCAAATTAAGCCACGACCAATTCCTTCCATCAAACCCCCCACCCAGATTTCTAAAGAGTTTGTGATAGCGAAGAGACAGCTTCTTATCTCTACTGATGATCTGATCCCCCCTTGACTGCGTTTTAATAAGTTGCTACAGCAGCTGAGCTTTGCTATCTAACTGGCTTAGTTGATAGTTGCATGAATAAATAACATTGCACCACAGTCAAATAAAGAATATTTGATAGATGAAGCTGTATTCTTTTGTCTGAAAGGCAAGTACGTTTCAATTCCATTTTCTGGTTCCATATTTGTCACTATTTTATTTAGAGAACAGTTGCCGGCTTCTCCAGCGATTTGGCCCACGGAAACCGAAAGGCATTATTTACAAACACCGGTAGCCCATTTCTTGCCTAACCCCGCTATAATTCTTTCGCCAGTGTTTCCTTCGGGTGGCACTTGACAGTTTTGTTGACGTCTTTCCGCTGTTTTGAAGTAAGAGCTTTGTTGTAAAGAATACGTTAAAAAAATGTGTATACCTGCTTTTGTTGACATATTTGGAATTTATTTCACTTTAAATTGTTTAAACTACTACTTCACATCATATTATTTAGAACTGCGTCCATAAATCTTTACTGGGCGTGGCCTGTTATTTTACTGAACAAGATATTTTTGAGTATGTCTGTGAGTTTCTACACACACTGTTGTAGACTATAACTCCCTTCCTGAACGGACTTATAAATTTGACGTTCAGGTGACCGTGCAACGTGTTATATTCTTATAATAAAATCTACTACGTAGATACACTAATTTCTCAAATTTATTTTTGGAATAAAACTCCACATGTTTCGGAGAGTTCCTCCGCCTATCATCAGGCGTTTTTCACTCTACACACAGGAATGATATATGTCATAGAGGTTTTCTTTGTATACAGTGAAAAACTCCTGATGATGGACAGATGAACTGTCCGAAATATATAGAGTTTTATTCCAAAAATAAATTTGAGAAATTAGTGCATCTAGTTGGTTTTATTATAAGAACTTATAAATCTTGATTAAGCTTGTAAAATAAAATTCCTACACTTCAAAGACCGGCACAGTACGGCGTGGAATATTTCTGCAGGTGTGAAGAGTATAAACACGTATCAAGTTTATACAAACTAAGCTATTAAATTTCGTACATCTTGTAGTCCATAAGCTGTCTCAACGACGAGGCGGCTTACCCATATATTTCTTGCAGGCTTTAAACATACATTCTTTGAAAAGTTCGGTATTTCGGGCATCTAGAGGCGCTAGTGTTTGAGATGGGGGATGCTGTCACATGCCACGCCATGTATGAGAAGGCGGCTGCGAGAGACACTACACTCCGCTTGAAAATATATATTTCTTTGAAACCTGTTTTTACTTTCTGAAGAATAAAAGGACGGTGGTTAGGGGAAGGAATTCTACCCCTGCACTTGTGGCTGATTTACTACATCTGCAAAACTGCTACAAGAACGTAAGTCCGCCCTTTCACACACCCCTACGACTAAGTATGTTAAAAGATTTAAACCCGCCCCTTTTTTCCTTGTTGTCTTTTATTTTGCGTTGCTAAGCTTAATAGAAATAATTCTGTAAATGTCGCACCGGCACAAACAGCTGAGGATTGCCTGGAAAATGGGAATGTGACTGATTTGGCATGTACATATGAGGGATATTTTCAATCTTCCTTAAGTAGCCCACTTTGATTTCTTTATCAAATAATAGTTAATTTATCTGTTTCTGTAGAATTCGAAGTTTTTAGCCTGAATCACATTTGGAATCACATAATTTATGAGGGTTTTTATCTTCAAGCTAAAAGGGATTTCCAATACAGGATTTTTTCCTCTCCTTGAGTTAAGAATAAAGTTAGCACGTACCCATTTGGGTTTGGCGAGTAGCAGTGACCTGTCGCTGTTGCAGCTTGTATTACGCAGTAAAGTCCATCCTCTTGCTAATCCACTCCCTCACAGACATGTCGTTTCATATCATGCAGTCAGAATCAATCTTTAACCCTTTAAAGACGAATTTGAAGACTCAGTTCGTACCGCGCAGTTAAAACTTTTCATCTCGGTTACAAAAACCAATCAGTTTATGGTGTAAGTGGCACAAGTCGCTGTTTTTTTTTTCAGATAAGTACAAATATATAAATAGAGTGTGGGCAGAACGTACAGTTGTAGAATGTTAAACCTGTTGGTGCATCACGTAACCAGTAGGCTTTAAAAGGTTAATACATTGTTCAAATGTAACCTAACCAGTGCTATCTGACGCTTTTGGGACCAATAGACGGAAGTGATCCAAATCCCAAGTTCTAATATGTAAAAGCAAAAGGAAAAAATTTCCGAAATTTTTGGCTTCTTCTTCACAACCCCCCCCCCCCAAAAGGAATGGAAAAGTCCAATGCCATTTATGGCTGACTTCAGTAATATACCCTTTTTGTAATCATTCGCTCTTTAGACCTTTTGTATCACCCACATTTAAAATGGAACAAATTTAAAACAGCCTTTGGTTAACCAAGCTCAAAAGAATAAAAAATTCCAAACGTTATGTAACATTGTCAGAAGTATAACTAAATGTGCTCCATTTGTTTGATTAGTCTTATCGTAAAACCCTTCTCATAGACCTTCTGTTAGAAACGGCAATACTTCCCATATTTTTGCCTTCTAATGGGTCGATATGTGATTCAGGATAGCATCAAGAAATTATCTAGTGTCCTACAGAAGTCCTTATTTTATGTAATAAACTTGAAGATGAGAATACTACTTTGCATTAAGTTCTTTGTGTCCGACTATCCATTGAAGCAATGTCATAACCCAAAGGACTGGAATCCTAAGTTGAAGTGGCTTGTAAAGTGTTTTATTGAAGTCGTGTTTGGAGCTGTAATGCTGTTACACTCACTTGCACTAATTTGCGTCAAAACGAAGTCAGTTACCATTTTTAACAAACCTAATTCTTCTGTGAAGAGACACGCTATGCTGGACGTCTCCTTTCTGAATGCATTTCCTCCCCAGCAACTTTCCGAACACTTGACAGATTTTACCATACTTGGCACTAACACGTTACCACTGGAAACTATACAATTTTCTTCTTCGTATCTGTAAATTTTCTGTACAAAATGCACAGACCTGACTATCTTAAGTCTTCTTACATAAGAATAGCACTTAACTTGTCAGTATTTTCAGGCATTATATACATATAACCTAGTGGCTCCAAGAAATCTCTGCTTCTTTATTTATTTGATTTTTGTATATTTCAAGCTCGTCAGAGGCCTGTGGTTTAAAGAGACGAGTCATGAATATGCCGGCATTTGAACATTTTGTAACAAACTTTCTTTTACGTAATTTAAATAACAAATATGGGGCCGGCGCGAAGTTGAAAGTGTAACTGACAAATGAAAGAGGCTTATTAGGAAACAATACATTAAATGAACTCAAAAAAATTTTATACTGGTAGAATAATGTGGGGAGCTCGCAAGTTTTTTCTACAAGATGTTGGTACTGCAACCATATTTATTCCTCCGAACAAGCAATTTGATATATTGTTAGACTCACAGTTGCTCTGTATGATTACTACGTAACATGAACAGGGCTTCTAAATGCGCACATGCAGCTTCTTGTAACGTCACTCCCACTCAGCCTTCTGGGCTGTTTTAATACCTATATGGGACCTAATACAGCGCTAATTTGAACACAATATAGTGTTTCCTAACTGTTTCATAAGGAATAACGAGGGTAGTGGGTAGATAGATTCTCTTCATAGTATGCACGCTAAAAGATTTTTTAAAAGGAAAGGTTAGCTTTCAGGGCTTTAGTTTAGTCTAGCTAGAAAAAGAAAGGCAGTAGATATACATTGCATCCCGTAAATTAGGGGTATAAAAGCTCGAAAAATTAGTCGCTCTTTTGTTAACGTATTCATCGTCATGTTAAGCATTGAATGAAGGAAAGAATGATGTGCAAGGTAGAGGGAGGGCAGGAAGAAAAAGATGAAGGTGCTGTAGCGTAATTTACTACCGGGTTTTATTGTCCTTTAACTGCACCTTCATTCTCTGTTTCTCTCCTTTACTTTCATTTTACTTTGTCCAAAAAGTTCCCTTGGCTCAAACGTTTAACAAAAGAGTGTGTAATTGAGCACGAATTGTTTTCTTTGTTGGTGAATCAATGCTAGACGCGAAGTAAATATATAATAGGAAACTTTAGTCTCTAAGAGAATTAACCCGATAAGTCCCCGTGGTTACTTTATGTGCCATTACGTTTAATATTCATAATAATGTATTTCTGGAATTACTGCGTATCTCAGAACAAAAAGACGCTGTGTTCCTGTAGAGTATTAACTGGTTTTTTTTGTGATAAAGACGAGATGTGTTCAGTGCGCTGTAGGACCTGACTCTATGAAAGAAAATCAGATTATTTTTTTCGTTTAAACTGTCAGTACGAGTATATCAAGCTATGGATAAATATGTTTATTTTGTATGACGTAAAAAGACGTGTATCGCACAAGTACGCCATCTAATGTGTCTTAAAAACTGAACTGACCTAACAGGATTGTGTATGAAATATTCTAATTATTTTTTATGCATAACGACAAGTTCCGTCTGGATTGCGTAACGTCGAGAGGTAGGAACACTTCTGACTGATAATTGAAATGACATGGGAGGACGCAAATTTAGTGTCACAGAATTAGCATAAACAGTTTGGGAAAAATCAATGGAAGATTATGAAATATCGACCCCCGGCAAGAGACCTTCGTCCTTGATTTCTTTGATAAGGAGCAAAAATGCTAACTACTACATAACATTGGTCGGCGTACAAAGATTCACTTTAATTGCAGCGTAACCACATGTTTTGGACCATTACAGCACTAGCAGCAGGCTGTCAAACAAACTTTTTTTAAAAAAAATTACAAAAGCACATAAAGTACACAATTCATTTCTTTTTGTGAGATCACAAAATTTAAAAAGAAGTTAAATAAGTATTTTTAACTAATTCTTGTAATATATGAGATATTTAAACATGACGGAATGCCAACCATCAAACAAAAACTAGTTTCCCTACTTAGTCTGAAAGCAAAATGTTTTGCTACGTGAGCCACTAAGCTTGCGACCCAACCACACCGAAACTCCAACACACATCAAACCAAGAACAATACGACCAATGCGGTAATTCAACAGAGTAGTCGCAAGCTCCTGATGATGGATATATTAATGTCCGAAACATGTTGAGTACATAAGAAGTGAAATAAAATAACAAGGGACATCAAGTTGGTCTTTTATTCTTCAACTAGTGTGTTGTTGTTTTTGACTGAAACCTGAATATATTTGTTTACTTTTAATAAAGTTACAGGCCTCATATTCAATATGCATTGCTTTATGCTTGTTTAGAGTTATATGACGTCATATATATGCATTTTGTTTTGTTGTGTTAGGTAATAATACAAGTGTTACTATGCAGTAAGAGGTTTCTTTTTTTAATGCGACCTGCATGCTGGGTAATTAAAGGATGTACAAACACGCTAATATATTCAGGCTGCATCCGAGTCCCACACAGTCTCTTGTGGTGTTTTCTCGGGGCTGAAGCAGTTGGGGCGTAAAGTTGACCACGCACCTTATACTGCCAAGGTTAGAAACGTGTGGATCTATATTTCCGTTCGACCTACGTGCCATCACGACGTGCGGAAGGAGATATTTACGTTTCGATATAAATAATTGTAGCTTACATCTCCGAATAATATGAATTTATTACCTGTGTACGTTGTGAATATTCTGACAAAGTCTGTGCGGAGTGCAGTTTGCATGTGACCAATTAAAAAATATGTCGACAGTCTTAAGCTGAATAAAGATGGACCAACGTGATGTCACTTGCTTTATTATTTCATTATTTAATGCTCAACATGTTTCGGATGTTAATACATCCATCAACATAAGAGTCTTAAGTTGTTTATTTGTCTCTTAGAACCAACGTTGTAAACCTGATGATGGCCTCCAAGTAGGCCGAAACATGTTGTTTCATTAACACCCTGCTAATAAACTAGTTGTGTTCGACCTACATTATCCTTAACTTAATATGTCGACAGGATAAAACTTGATTTATGGAAGGTTTATTTAAAGAGATGAAATGCCTATAGATATAGATATTAAGTAATTTGTATACAAAGAAATAGCACAAGAATGTGTGATCCTAATAACAGTACTATGATTTAAACATTTATTTATAATAGTAGAAAACAAAAAAAATTCTGACCCCCAGTGCTTTCAATGGTTTGGCCAACTGAGAAGTTTGCAGGATGCAGATAACAATGGCGTCTCAATATTGCTTCATACGTACATTTCATATTGTTGTCGAACTTAATGACAACAGCGTTAAAAATCCTCTCTTCTCTTGAACTTACACGTACGGGTAACAACGGAGCGGTGTGCTTGTTTCGGTTGGGTAATTCTTTTTTCGTTTCGGAAGAAATAAAATTATTACGGAAAACCTTTGTTGTTTTTAATTCTAGAGAAGGGGAAGAATCGCATCTCTTCTATCGGGTTTATTTGTCTAAAGTTTCGAAAAAGAAGGTATAACTCTCAGTCTGCATTACTTACTTCCCCGATAGGCAGCCAGGTAAAAAGATTTTCGGTCGGATGCTATTGTAATGGCGATACAGAAAAATTGATAGGTGAAACAAAGCAGCCAGGCGCCTTTCCAAAGTATAGACCTGCTTCACTTCTTCGACAGAGAGGCACGGTTGACAAATCGCCACAGCTTGGCCGCTGTTGGCTGGTCACGGAACAAAATTATAGGTTATGTATACACTAGCAGACATTAGATAGAGAGGTGGTCCCTTGCCCCCTCTGCTCCATAAATATAGGTTTTGTTGCAACCAACGCCATCTCCCTGTTACCAGCTTTTCTGTTGCTTAACGATAACACATGCTGTTCCCCTCTGATGGCATAAACAAGACAGACAGACAATGTGCGTATAAATTTTAACATGAAAGTGCGTTCTCGTTACCATGTTGCCATTGAAAATTAACATGTATTACGTATTCTGAGTCTGTGTCTGTAGCCTGAGGTATCCAGCATGCAATTTGCATGCACCAAATTGTCATTTGTGGTCTGCCGGCTCTAAGTTTTTGAATATAAAATGTTTGTTTTGATTTCCTGCAAATTTTTGTTTGAAACGTTTCTCGTTGTAAGAAGACTTGAGGGAAATGTGATCATAAATGTGATCGCAAATGTGATCATAAATGTGATTATAAATGTAATCACAAATGTTATAATAAATGTGGTCATAAATTTACATCGCTGTTCTTGTACAGTATCCATTATTCTTGTCACATTTTTGTGGAACTTAAATTTCCTTGACATGTTTTCGCAAAATATTGAAATATTAAATTTCATGACAATCCGTTTAGTGGGAGTCGAGTTATTTCATGCGGACGAAGGACGGACAGACGGATGGACAAACAGACAGACATGACAGCGCTAATAGTCACTTTTCGCAACATTGCAAGCGCGCCTAAAAACGTAAAATGTTAAAAGTTCCCGCGATTAATTAAAGTTTGAAAGTTAGTTCTGTATTTAATGTTTTTTTGATTGTGCATCTTGATACATCCGTACAATGGGAACCAACAGGATACACTATCCACTCTCAGTCCATTTCAGTAATTAACCTCTGCATGTTTCGTGCAGGCTTACTGCTCGTCATCAGGAAGTACTACTCTGTATATACAGCAAATAGTCATGCGTGTATGTTGACTGGCTGTTGGCAGGATCGTGATGGATCCTGCCAACAGCCAGTTGACATAAACGCATGACATGTATCAATTGCTGTGTATACTACAGAGTAGTACCTCCTGATGATGAGCAGTAAGACTGCTCGAAACATGTAGAGGTTATTTATTGAAATAAATTGGAAGTAAATAGTGCATCCTGTTGGTTCATGTTGTACCGTTACTTCTATACTCTGATTTTTCAATGTGTGGTTCGAAATAATACTTATCTTTTAAATATGCAAGCAAAATTTGTAGACAGTAAAAATTATAACTAAGTAGGATTTTCGTGCTTGTTCAAAATACCCGCAGTTGCCTCTCTTTGCTACTGTTCTTCTGTAAAATAAAGCAATAAGGTAAATACATTTGGTCCGTACCGGCTTGAATGTGCCCATGCACTCGTGTATCCTTTCCATTGAAATGACTGACTGATTTTCATGAAACGTATTAAGGATCCAGTTGTCTTTGAAGGACACCCCAACTCCGTAGCTTTTAATTTTTTTACCCAGTAATAACTGCGTGATGGATGCTTCAACTTGTGAAGCTGGTGGGACATTAGCGCCACTTACTGGAAGTTACTGAAATGATGTGCCATAATAGATCTTCGAAAATTATGCAAATTTATTGAAGCAGTAACTTTCTGTAGTGTGAAGTAACGGGATGGCAACTGCACAAATTTTAGTAGTGTTTGTTTGTTTGTGTTTGGCGCAGCAGCCTCCAGTGGGCCAGGGCCTCCTCATACACGAGGTTTCTAAATCACACTGAACGACGCACCACAGTCGGTAGAACTCTTCTGGATGAATGATCAGCTCGTCGCAGAGACTTCTACCTGACGACACACAACAATCATAACAGATAGACCTCCATGCCACCGGTGGGATTCGAAATCACAATCTCAGAAGGCGAATGGCCACAGACCCACACCATAGACCGCGCGGCTACTGGGACCAGAATTTTAGTAGTGTGGAATTCAACAAATAAATTTTGATAAATTAATAATAGAATAACCGATGAAACAGACTCTAAATTTTTACTATACTGTACTTTGGGATACGTGGTGACGCAGTCGGTTGAGGTTCAATTCCCGATGGAGTAATTGGGATTTTTCATTAGCTTAAAATATCCGACCGCACTATGTCCTGTCCCTGGCGTCGACTCAGCCTTGCCACATGCATTTGCAGATTGTCTAGAAGTTCTGCGATCCTCAGCGTCCTGGAAACCTAAAGACCTTTCCAAGCCTCAAAGAGATAGGTGTACCTATGTACTGAGGACAGGAATGCACTCGTTCTCTAAACCCAGGATACACCCAAAATCTCACTTGTAGCTCAGCAGGGAGCCAGTGTGAAATTAACCTAATATATTACACAATATTTAGTATTTTATTCGTTTCGAGGAAACAACTGGCACGGCCTGTTGTTTAACGCTAAGCATTTGGAAGTTTGCGGATCACAGTCTTGTGACTAACTAGTCTTAGGACACAGCAAGGAAACTATTAGGTAACAAGACAACTCTAGCGGACAATACAGTTTAATGGACAGTCTCGTAATATGAAGGGAAGAAATCTGAAAATAAACACTTTTAAGAGCATTTTGAAAATTTGGAAGTTTACCAATATTTGGAAAAAAAACTCAAACCGGAAGTAGCTTGTACAAAGAAATTAAGAGCAGATTAATTTTAAGGAATGCCTGCTACTATTCAGCCCAGAATGAAATTCCCTGGGAGATCGAGGGAATAAATGATTGACTGAATGAATAAGTGAGTGAATGGGTTTATGATTTTGTGAGCGACTGAATAAGTAATGAATATGAAGCCCTTTATGTATACGTCATATAGGTAGAGCAACTGGAGATCAAAACGTCAAATTAAAAAGTAACCGAATTTCTTTTTTTGTTCAACTATCACGTCGGAAAGACTCTAAGATGGAAATGTCTTTTTTTTTTTTTAGGAATGCAACTGTTCATAGAATGCGAAATTCTTCGTAGCTTCCATATTTAATGATACATCCGTGAAGATGGCAGAATTCTGTTCAAATACGTAGAGTGAAGGTATCACTTCATTAGATAAAATAGGTGAAAATGTGCAGCAATACCAGAAGTTATAGCAAGCATTAAGAAGTCTATCTTAAGCTTAATTTTGTGTTCAATTTAAAGATAAATTATTTGCATTTAATTCCAGACAACATATTACAGCAACAGATTAAAATACAACAATCGTGTCTACAAAACAAAACAAAGAAGTATTATTTGTACGTCTATAGCCAGTGGATATACGCAGATAAAATATTCGTTAATTGAAGCAGCTATCTCGGCACAGTGTGGCACTTTTGCTTGCCATTAGAAGCAAATCTAATTAACAGTAGCAAGATAACAATAACACAGTCGTAACGTTTATATAGTTATCGCTTTGAAACAATGAAATAAAAGATGCCGCCAGTTCAGGCTGGCGCCAATAATTAATATTCCCTGCCTCACTTACATCATCCATTCTGACGTCGTCAGAAGTGGGTTAATATTATTTGTGCTTGCTACACTCGTTTCTTTTGTTCCTCTCCTGACCAATTTTTGCTGCTATTACCCGACTTATCGCCACGAACGTCGTCTCCTTGTGCATTCAGCCATATACACGTACACTTTGTTTTAGTTCAGTCCTTTCAATTTTTGTAAAATCTACCATTCAAATGCATTACTTGACTGATATCAATTGGAGAAAGTAGAGTATTTAGCACGCAACAGCACAATTGTTTGTGCTAGATTTGAAGTTCCCACAACGATGAGGTTGATGATTCCAGTTTTCTGGGATGTTATGCTGTGTAGTAAGTAATTTATTGCATCCCGACGTTTCGAAGGAACGTTAGACTAGCTATGGTGCTAGCAAACCTTGAAGATGAAGGCGCTGCAGTTCTTCGAAATGTTTCGACACTTTACATTACCCGCTACAAAGCGTAAATTTTCAGAACCGCAGATTTCTGAGATTTTTCTACGACTCACGTTTTGAAGTACTGTGCTTAAGAAGTGTTAAGAGCAGAGTTATAAATTATGGCACACAAAGCTAACGTGACATCAAACAAATAAAATAAAAATGCACGCGGAACTTAGTATCTGCAAATGTGAGACAATAAATTTAAAAGGGACCCATTCATGACAGAGTAAAATAATTTATTATGCTTAGAAAGTTGCATTTTTATGACACGTTTCGGACAACAGAAAAGTAACAATGAAAGAACTATATTTACGTAACAAAACAAATTGAATTATTGTGAGAAATTTCCATAGTTAATTATTATAAAAAACTAAGGAAATTTAGATGACGCCATAACTGCCAATGTTGATATTAGGTACTCTATCCTGCGTATTTAAGCAAGAAAAGCAAAACAAAGGCGGTAGGGTGTACGTGGTTCGCACTGGCACGTTTAGTTGCTATTTTGTCTGTAATGTTGTATCTTCTTATTTTTTATTCCGATTAAAATTTATTGCCACAATCTGCATTAATCTTATCGCATATTTCGTTGCAGGATTGCAGTTTAAATAAAGATATTAGTTCACAGCCAATAAAACATATACTGCTGTTGCCTGTAATTGACAAATTTCATAAAATACAACTTAGGATCCGTGTTAAATTATTTTATATTTTATTAAAAATCTTACCCTCTAAATTTCAATTGCACATTTCTTCACGAACTACAAACTGGTGATTTGTATCTTCATGCTATGTTCATTTGTTTTAACGTTTAGTCACTGTCGTAATTTGTAATTACCCTCTGATTTAAATTTCTTTAATCACGGAAATTAAATTCGCGAATTATAAACAAATCTGTCTTTGCTTACTAATTAGTATACTTACCGAAATTATCAGTATAATAAAGCTTTTCGAAAAAGGAGTACAAAAAACTGAAATAGGGATGAAGTTTAAATACACAAATCATGAACGAATTCTAAATCATTTGTTTATTTACGTGTAAGGGAAGGAGAGGATGTCAGAAATAAATTAGACTTAGTTATTTTTTCGAATATATTTGGTGAAATATTAAATAAAAATCCAACCAGATGCAACAGTTTACATTTGATTTATTTTACTGCAAAATCACTCTTCATGATTTCCTCCAATGTGGCCAGATAGGGACTCACTTTCTATCTGGCCACGTTGGAGGGAATTAGCTGTACCGATATTATGACCTGTACCGGAGGCTGCCGTTACAGTTTTTAGTACTCCTGATTGTGGGTGCTGTGGAGACCTGAAACATATAGAGTGATTTTGCAGTAAAATAAATCAGACTGCATACTGTTGCATCTAGTTGGATTTTTATCTAATATTGAAATAAAATGCACGGAACCATGAGCTTAAAAAAAATTGTTGGTGAAATTGAAGTTTGTACTTTAATGGAACTTCGAGAGAAATATGGAAATGAACAATAACATTTGTACTGCGCACCTGTGCTGCTGTAGCGTAGGAAGCCTCTTGTGTGTGGAAACTAGGAAGAGGGTCAGAACAACGCGATAAATATAAAATAAAATTCCAGTAATTTTTTTGACCTACAAAATTTTCTCGAAATAGGCAGTTGCAGTTCAAAATATAAGAATACTTTTTTATGTTTTATAAAAATTTTGTACGAGGTGTTCTGTCGAAATATGGCAGAGTTTGTAAAAAACAGAACAGAAAAAAAGTACACAGAGACTTAGATCCTAGGCGTAATGTTTATATTATTGTAATGAACCCAAAGCTTCCGGACGCAGGAAGTGTGCTGTCTTTGGGTGTGGCGTGACACGTTTTTTAATTAATTAAATGAATTAATTAGTAAGGTCCTCTTTTTTTCCTTTTGTGTGATAACCTGATATGTGGCATGTTAAGGACAAATAAAAATTTATCATTTTCATATCATAGACACGAATAAAAGAGGTGCAAGTGAAATTCAAGGGAGAAGGCGATACGGTGATCTTGGCTGAATTTGTAAAAAAAATTTCGAAGTATGAAATAATTATGTCTCCTGGGTTGTAATGTCGTGTAGTCTTATAGAATTTTCTACCTACAACAAGGCAAATTACTGCAAGCGTGTTACTAAATGAACAATTATTTCTTAGATATTGGCCAGCCTCGTTGAGGTTACAATTCAAATGTATCATAAAAAGAAATTCTATGTACGTTCTAACCTTGAAGATTCTAAAATGACAGTCGTTTACAGTTTATATGAACTAAGCCCAGTGTTCCGAAATTTTTTGCATCGTTGCAATTATTTTCCCTTCCACATAGTATTTATGTAACACGTAGTATTAGGGAACGTGAAGAATAAAGGCAAGAAGTAGGAAAAATTTCAAAGTTCTCCATACAATAGAATATCTCTTCAGAAGATCATGTTTATTCAGTTACGCTAAAATTTTGCTCGCTTTGGAAAGACGGCAAAAATTCCATGAAGAATTTGAACGAAGTCATCCCGTTGTGTATTGATTCTATATATTCACTTTATTAACATATTCCAGTCAACACAACTATATAATAAAGACATAAGTTAAAGCGACATGTTTCGACTTAAAATTCATCGTCAGGCTAAGCTAAGAACCATGAAGTTCTTTACAATTTGGCTGTGCGCATTTGGGATCCCAGATGGTACGAATCACAGCACAAATTGTGAGCCATCTGGGAACCAAAATGCGCACAGCCACATTGTAAAGAACTTCATGGTTCTTAGCTTAGCCTGACGATGAATTTTAAGTCGAAACATGTCGCTTTAAAATACGCTTTTATTATGTAGTTGTGTTGACTGGAATATATATTAATAAAGTGAATATTCTGTTAAGAGTTCAAAAACTTTATCATTGTTTACTGTCCTTAGCAGAATGAATGCAGCCTTCGTTACGTAACGTCATGTTATATTAAGCTATGCTATATGATTCATTTTTGTAATATTCTCCCATCAATGCTGAATATTTCTAACTGGTCCTTCTACTGTTTATTATCGACTTGGAAATTTGTAGCTTCCTATGAGTGCTGTAGAAGACGCACAACACATCTTCATTTATTTTATCACCTGAATGACATTTAATGAGCAGTACTGCAAAAATGATGCGTGAAATTTTACTTTCTACCTTCTCCGTCTTGAGTATCCCCTTACACTCCTGTTCTATAATACCCCCGATTTATGTCCTTCACCTAAATTCACAAATCACGTTTCGCAATCATAAAAGAGAAGCAAAATTAAAATTTTATGTAGTCAGAATTTCATTTTTCATTGCAATATTACACATAACAAAAAGTAAAGCGTGTCTCGGTTAGGGACTCTTAAAAGTAAGACAATGGTGCATTTCCTTCCAAAAAGATCCAGAAATTACTGAATAGGTGGAGGATCTTTTGTTTCTCGAGAATGATTCTGCCCCCGCATACTTTGATCTTAAACAGAAGGTGACTCCACTAATAATTACAGCTTAAACTAAGAAGGCCCAAAATGTTTTTCAGCTTCCCTTTCCCTTACCGAATTCTGCAGTCACTTAGCTGTTTGGCCACAAAACACATGTAGAAGTTAACATTCAAATTGTTTTAACGTGTGTAGTTTAAAGCATTTAAGCATTAAAGTATGACACTAAGTTGCAGCGTATTGTTCTCACTATCTCACGCCATTTGCCAACAATAATAAATTCGCCGATAAAGTATATTTTCGTGAATTTGACTGTTGCCGGTCCCTGTGACCGCGCGGTCTAAGGCGTGGTTCTGCGGCCGCTTTCTTGCTGGGATTGCGGGTTCGAATCCCGCTGGGGGCTTGGATATCTCTCTCTTGTGAATGTTGTGTGTTGTAAGGTAGAGATCTCTACGAAGGGTCAATCTCTCGCCCAGAGGATTCCTATCGAATGTGCCTGTGTTTGTGTGTTTGTGTCATGGAGTGTGATCAGATGCAAAAATAATCTTATACACCTACGACAATAAGGTAGAATTGGTCAGAATAAGAAAGAAATAAATAAAGAAGAAGAATTTGAAGGAAATCAGTTTCTTCATTTGTCTAAATGCGTGACATGACGTAGGATCCCGGTATTTGAGGCAAACGCTGCGAATTGTCCACATCTTTCCATCCTTACGATAGGCCCATTGTAGATTAAAAATCCATCATTGGAAATTTACAAGTGTAGTTAACGTAAAAACCAATGTTTTCTGTCAGAATAAAGTTTACTGCTCTGAAACACCTGTCCTGAAACACACAGCTCTTGGGCATAATTTTACGTGCTTAAAATTCTATGCACAATTTAAAACCCTTGCTTAAAAGTCAATTTAAATATGCCATAATTAAGATCACAATCTTTTGGGATATGATCCATGCAATGTGTAAAGTAGGTACCGAACTACACACCGTCTTGTCCCATAAGACCGTGTAGTTGACACTCGCCGCCGTGTGAACCTCAAATCCCACAGTTCTTAATTACCCTTTGATTAAAGGAACTGAGTCTTATCGTTAGTTTGATAACCAGTTTTGATATAACGATACGTAAGAGTACTGCAATGTTGGCATTATATCTGATTACTGACTCGCATCTCCCACCTATTAAAACTTACACCTAATATGACTTCATTACTATTTGGATGGTTATCGTGTATACAGGAGTGCGCGTCGGTTAATAACACAGTACTCGGTGAGTTTCAGAACGTTTCAATCTAGAACATGGTCAAGTATAATGGATAATCTGATGCATGACAATGACCGACTGTTCCATCGAAGCGAGCAAGCAAGTGAAGACATTCTTCAAACTTGTTTTCACCATCGAAAGGGTAACTACTGACCTGACCTGACCTGAAATGTATGCGCCTTGTCAATGGAGAATGTGTGGAAATAAAATAATTTTTGAACCACCATGTGTTGTGGCTAGATAGTCGCCATTAGCATTCACCGTCACATCACGGTTAAGAAAGCAGCCAATCGCAAGAAGGGAAGACGCTGGTTTGGGATAAGTGGTGAGATAATGACAATAATTTGAAGAAGGTGAAGTAGATCTCTTTCTTTCTTTTTCTCTTCTTCACACAACCAATATTAGAGTACTTCGAAAATTAGATAACAATTACGCAGTTTGGTAAGGGAATACAAATTTTTCTAAACTGCTTTGAAGTTAACATAGATAAAGCAAAAAGTAGGTGCTTCAGAGTAGTTATTAGTAACTGCTGAAATTTCTGTAGAAGTTTAAAAAAAATGTTATTATGGAATGGAGGAGATTGCATTACGAGGAGCTAAATGATTTGTACTCCTCACCCAATATTGCGCGGGTGATAAAATCGAGAAGAATGAGATGGGTTGGGCGTGTGGCGCGTATGAGTGAGGAGAGGGGGGTGTATAGGGTCTTGGTGGGGAACCCGGAGGGAAAGAGACCGCTGGGGAGACCTAGGCGTAGATGGGTGGATAATATTAGGACGGATCTCCAGGAGGTGGGATGTGGGTATGTGGACTGGATTGGGCTGGCCCAGGATAGAGACAGGTGGCGGACGCTTGTGAGT
>Ga0136643_10002717_pt1 | contig 23250 bp, 17 predicted proteins | sample TergutLab28metaG_FD_96883 | JGI IMG/M metagenome (GOLD analysis project Ga0136643, IMG submission 96883) | Labiotermes labralis P1 segment gut microbial communities from Petit-Saut dam, French Guiana - Lab288 P1 (version 3) (version 3) | ecosystem: Host-associated > Arthropoda: Insects >... | reverse complement strand
TTATAAAAAAAAAAAAAATTTTTTTTTAAAAAAAATTTAAAAAAAATTTTAAAAATTTTTTTTTTTTTTTTTTTTTTTTTTTTTTCTTTCTTTCTTTCTTTTTCTTCCTAAGAGTAAGCATTAAAATTTAAAATCCCCAGTAAAAAAATTCCAGCGGGCAGCATTGCTCGGGAGGATTTAATTCTGGCGTCAAAGGGTTAATCTGGACTCTAGCTGGAGGTGAGCTTTATGCCACAGCAACTTTACTCTAGGGGAAAGGATTCAAGGTACCTACTGACTAGGAAGTTGGGTGGGCTCCAGGCATTTTTTAAAAGAGAAAAATTTCATGTTTCAGCCAGGAGTGATTGGGAAACACTAATTTATCCCCTGTTTATGTGATACATAAACAGACGTTGGTATTGCACTCATGAAAGTTCCATAGCACTATTCTGCATACTTCAGATGACATTGTTAATACTTGTAATTATAAGTGACTGCACGTAAGTCTTTTTAGCACAGAGCCACATACCATTATTTATGAATAAACTTTCACTAATATTATCTGTGACCACAGCTAGGTTTGGAGGAATACAGAAATATGTATTTGGCCATCATTCTTGAGTGACCACCCTTGTAGCAATATGTAGAGCCGTATCTCTCAGCAGTATGCGAGTGCCTACTGCATTGCTCACTCTTGCTTATTTAAACAGTGTGGCCAACAGACTCTCCAGTTCTTTAAATTGTGACTACTTTAGTATTGTCCTTTGATCAGAGAACCAGCCACATTGTGCTTAAGACTTCTTGGTATTTTTACCTGTTTTTAGCAGTAGGATACAATGGTGACAGCACAGTTCCTGATCTTCCAGACAGTATATCATGTATTTCCATATTAACATGTACTTTGTTTAGAGTGCCTATTGATTCTTGAATAGAGAACACTTTCCATTTCCTTGGTTCAGTCATCCTGATGAAAAATGAGTTGCCTCAATTAAAATACTGTTGACTAATTTTCACAGTAGTTCACAAAGCATGAACAAAATGGCCAGTGTGATTTGCAGGAAACCAGAATGTAAATGGCGGCTACGTAAGGCCATTAAATAGCTGTTATCCGTACCTGAAGTTTTGGTGTTTTGAGGAACACATGGTTTGATGGGTATAATTCTATCTTGAAATAATTTTCCTCCTGCTTTCCAAGTGCAAGAACTTAACAATGGTAACCGGCTAGTTCATGCTGAGCCCAAATGCGTAATTGAGGAACTGAGCATAAAGTAAAGACTTGACTCAGTATGGGCTGGACAATCTGTGGCTTGCATCCCGATGGGGCAAGATTTTCTATACCCATATAGACCAGCCCAGGAGCCCATCCATTGTCCTGTACAAGGGGTGCCGTATCTCTTTCCTAGCGTAAAGTGGCGTAGGTGTGGAATTAATGACATGCCTCTATCTAGTGCCAAACTTAAGGAAAGAGTAGAGCTTCATCTGTACTCTTCCTTTTGGTCTTTATGGCCTGTTACTTTTATCAGTGGTTTACAAACCATAAGTGGTTACAGCTTAGATTATATTACAAAATGATGTTGCAGGGAAATTGGGGAGGTTACAACCAAGGAGGAGGTGGAAGCGGTGGCGGTGGCAGTGGTAGCAGTGGTGGTGGCAGTGGAAGTGGCAGTGGTGGTGGCGGCAGTGGCGGCGGCAACTGGGGAGGTGCTGGTGGTGGAAACTGGGGTGCCCAGGGCTACAATCAGCAAGGTTGGGCACAGCAGAACTACCAACAGCAGGGCTGGAAAGGTAAAATTGGTTTTATTATAACCGTTTTGGGTTATCAGACATATTATAGATTGCTGCAAACATTTAAGCTTGCTTAATTTCATAAAAGAGAAGAATACATTTGCCCTTAGGGAGTGGCCTGCACAAGATCTGTCGTAACTGAGGTTCATTATATCTGACGTCTGGTTGAATTAAAAAAAAAGAAAGAAAAGCTTTTAAATTAATACTATTTAAATTATTTTCATTTTTAGTTTTATTGCATATGAACATAGGTGCACTTCGCACGTCCAAAATCACATATTACACTCCATTTTAGTTCAGTTTTTTAAATCTAGAAAAGTAAGTCGTGTTTGTTTGCTTCTTGAGTGTCGTAACTCGGTTGCTTAAGAAGGCTGCTGTGCTAAATGCAGAAAACTTCAGTTCTCTGTGTCTTGTTATTCTGTACGACACAAATTTATGCCATTGCACTTTGAATGTGTAGAAGTTGCATACTTACAAGCCTGTTATGTATGAAGGATTGTGCGCCAAAAATTTGGGAAGAAACTTTTCTCAGGTTAAAGCATATCACAGACATCCAGTTCATGCAATGCTGCTCTCGTAACTGGTTTACAAAAAATGTATTATGTGAACAGAAAAAGATATAATTATGGAATAAACAACATTATGTGGAAAACAAACCAGATATTGTGCAGTAAATTTCCTTCGCTGCTTAAATATGTCATACTAATTATGGGGGTGTTTTCCAGTGTATGTCTGCTTCCATGAACATACTAGGTTAATTATTCTAGGTCCATGGTATCTAATTAGACGATAACTCTATTTGCAGTTGTTTGAGGGACAAGGTCTTTTACCTTTCATGCTTCCTGTGCCTTTGTACTTTAAATTGATCATTAAAGGAAATGGTACATTGTGCATACTCTTGTACTGACAGCAAGTGTTTTCACCACAGAGAACTTTTTTTAACAACTTTGTAAGATATTAGACTGGCTTATGAATATCTATGAATGGATGTTAATTCGCTATTATCAGATGTGTGTGGCCAGGTGAGAGATGTATTTTGTATGGTATGTTATTGGGTCCTCCACATCTACTGTTTAATGTGTTAATGGTTCATATTGTGGGGAGCATCAGTAACTTGAAATGGGGACATTAACAAGGAAGGTGCATGTGCAGTGTTGTTGCTGAAATGAGGTTTCCTTTGTCAACAAAGACAGCACTCCTTTTGGTTTGCCATTGTTGTATTTCACAGGAGTTATCCCTCCTCTATGTTGAGACAGTATGCTCCTGTTCTTGGCTGTAACTACAAATTGAATATGAGGGCAGTCTTGAGTATTGGTCAACACTTGCATAGTTTTACGTATAGTTTTACAGTAACACCATGAAACATGATCAGTACTTTCATAATTTATTGTTTTTTGCATTCCTGTGACAGTACCAATCAAACTGGCAAGGCATGGCAAAATGTGACATTTTATCGTTATAAACAATGTATTGAATCAGAAGAGCGCAGATCTCGTCCACATTGCAGTGGAAGGCTGAAATCATGCAGTTTGTTGGATCATTTGATAGTTTTTATTTCCTCAACTTTTGCCTTTTGTGCAAATTTCATGTATTGTATTAGAATTATGGATTAAGAGTGAACTGTGCTTGTTGCAGGTAGTTATGGCCAGCAGTCCAGCTATGGACAGAATTATCCCCAGCAGGGCTATGGCCAGCAAGGTTACGGGAATGGTGGCAATTATGCCAACTGGAATCCGCAGCAGTATTATAACCAGGCGTACAGCACAGGAACACAGGGATGGGGACAGGTAAGATCTTAACATTTTTTTTGTAGTAACAGAGAACACAGTCTAATGCAAAGGTACTTATGGTCTGAGAAACACTGTGCAGAGTGGTAGGTAACAAAATCTGTAGATAGTGGCCTATAAGTCTGCCTGTTAATGGACTGAAGAATTTTGCATCACACACAGAACGCAAGTGAAATCAAAATATTGACATCAAAATAATTTTGATGTAATGTTTGTACGCTTTTAAAGAAACTTTGATGTTTTCAGTGTTAAAAAACATTAGCAGAATAGTAGTATACTACTTGCGATACTTTCTTCAACCAGCCAGAAGTTGGTGAAAAACATGGGCATCCATTTCCAACATTTCTTAGTGTATATGTATATATTAAACAGTTCTGTCAGCAGTGTATAACGTTCCTTTTCTTTGTAATTGTGCAGATTTTGAGAAATACAGAAACTGATACTGTGCTAATTTTGGAAAGCAACTAATCAAGCAGTTCATTTGCAGTACAAGTGAACTTTTTATAAAACTGTTCCAGTTATGGCTGCTGCTAAACAGTGATGTGAGTGGAAGCCAACATAGAATTTGGTCACCACTGCAATGACCATGAGCACATTTTTCTGTGATGTGACCGTACTGTAAATACATGTCTTCTGTGTTCAGTAACAATAGGAAAGGTACAGGATGTCAGGGACACACTGAAAGTTTTTGGTCCACTATTGTACTATTCCATACACCATTTTGAGTCAGTATGATAAATTTGTGACCGATGTTTAGTCACATTTACAAAAAAGGTTGTTAGAAACAACTGTGTTGTCATGCCTGAACATGGAACAACTCAACTCCCACCACCTGGATTTGCATAAAACTGATAAAGGGATTTTCAGTAAAATGTGTTGACATATTTCAGTTTTATTGAAAATCATATAAGAATAAAAGACAGTTTACATGAGAGCCTCTGATTTGAATTCTAACCATCAACCAGTTGTCCTAAGTGCCTGTCAGATTTTTTGCACCATTCCTTGCAGATTCTTAGATAACCCCAACTTAATCCGTGACTGCTTCAACCCAGTCCCCTGCCAGTGCAGCACACCTTGCACTTTCTGTTCATTGCTGTTCAACATCATTACTTGATTTGGCATTCTTCAATATCCATATGACCAAGAAACAGTGACAAAAGGGCTGTTTCACTTCTGTCCCCACCTGTGAGTGGGATGCAAGTGGGTTAGGTGTCCATTCACTGGGGGTTTGAGAAAGTAAGAAATATTCATTGTGTTGCTGGTTTTTGCATGTGAGTGAGTGCCACAAAATAAGATTGGAGGTTCTATGCTCCAGTAAAAAACATACCTTTTTCTGTCTATGTTTAGGCTGGAACAGATGGGACATACGCTGGTTATGCACAGCAGGGAACATGGCAGGGCTATGGCCAAGGCAGTTACAACTATGGTAATGCTGGTGCCGGGGCTGGCCAGCAGGCTCAGCAGAATAAGTAAACCACCGTTTTTATTTGTGTAAAAAAAACATAAATAAGTACAATATTTTATGTATAAAAATAGGAACGACAGTTGTAAAGTGTGCCATTTTCTTTATAAAGACATGATACACGATTCGCTGTCTAATGCCAGTATCACAGATTAGAGATGTAGATGCTTTTTTTCTTTCTTGCTGTTTATAGTTCCTGTAATGTGTGAAGTAGTTTCATGTGACGTACTGTATGACCATGTACAGTTTTTAAAAACTTGTGTACCCTTGTAGAGGGATTACATGCCATGTCATTGTGAATGGTAGGAGAAATAAGGAATGTAATTCCATTTTTTATGTACAGGTATAGAATATAATTTTGAAATTATAATTTGGTATGGTGATAATTTGAAAAAAAAAAACATTATTTTGTCTGCATAAAATGTTGGTGATTAACCTCATTGATGTTTATAGTTTTTCAGGTCCAAATTTTAACATGTGGTTGATTATATCTACCAGCACCTTGCTTGGTGAATTGTGTTTATGTGACCTGTTACATGTGACTAAATGAAACAATATTGTATGGTATACTGTACATTGCATTAGGGATATGAAGCCTTCACGCGTTATGGTCAAGTTCAAAACAGTGTAATTTCCATATTGTGTGTGTGTGTGTGTCGTCATTTTCAAAGCGGTGATATAAACTGGAGCAGTGGCGAATTCAAGATTAACTGCTAGAGTGAGTTCCCACAGAAATACTGATGGAAACATGCTGTACATTTGGATTTCTATGTCTGTGGTGTTATAGACAATTCACTCTCTGCTTATCAGGACTATGCCTGTGACATGAGGCTGTAGTGGAGCTGTAGACTGTTTTCACAAGGAGTTTACAGTATGCAGAAAGTATCTGTGTTACACTTCCATCATGATCTCTGTGGCACAATGTTTGTCCTCTCATGTCGTTTGTTTGTATATGCTGTATCCTTGAGAGTTGTTGTTAATACACTGGAACTGTAAGTCTCCTTGTTACTGAGAATGTATCACTCACATACATAAATGCAAAAGGTTTCAAGTGTGAACTAATTCCAGTTTCTGTACTCCTGCTGGTAATTTTCATATTGCTGCACACGACATTTTGGGATTCCTAAGAGGATTGAGAGAAAGTGTGTGGAGTTGTGGTTGCTAATGATACTATGAGCTTTAGAAAACTTATTTTTCTTCCATCATGGATAGGTGACATTGTGGTACGTAACTTCCATGAACTGTAGGATACTGTTTTTAAGTACTGTGAACCACTATGAAAGTGAACTCCCCGTTTTTATAAAAGAGGAGGTATTTTGACTTCAGACAGCTATATCTGTGCAGACTGAAGGCTTCTTCAGTTCTTTATTGCTGCTTGAACCTGTGGTGTAAGCAGAAATTATTTTTTTAAATACTTTTGTGTTAATTTTTGTGTTCCCTTCTTGTTATTGACTGTAATTAGAGTACCATATTTGTGCAGTATAAGCCACAGAAGTTTTTATATTAATTTTCCCTCAAAGCTAGTCGGGCTTAAAATCTTCTAATTCAAAGGATATTGGTTATACTGACTTCATTACAACCAGTACATTAGCATGCTGCCACACATGGCTTGCCAGTCTCAGGCAGTATGGAGACGAAAATGAGAATATTGTACCAGAATTGATTAACATGACTGCTGTTGATTTGTACATCCATACTCTGCTTGATCTTCAGACAGTTAATGTAGCTGCTGTCAGTTTTTGTGTCTTTTAAAGCCAAACTTATTATCGCGGAAACGCTGCACGCGCTTCGACTCTATATCAGAAACAAATTTTGACTTCCCCAAATGAACTGCAGTACGTACTGCCATGAAAATCTGATTTTATAAGCTGCAGCCCCGTTTCAGGAGACAAAGATTTAAACAAGAAAAACATTGTGGCTTGTATTTGCTGAAATATGGAAATTATGGTGATAGATAATCGCATATAATAAAACAGGTGCAGTTTAAAGGCCAAGGTTGTGTTAGGTACAGGCAGTGCTTCAGCAAAGAAAGGTGCTTGTATTCAGTATTCATATTTAACGAATGATTGTGAGTACTTGTTAAAACTTTTCTGCAAGAAATGTAATAGATGTGTCTGGAACTATTATAGTTAGAAACTTGGTTATAATGAAATGTTATAAACTTCATTTTCCATTATTCCTTAATTTTATTGTACTTATCTAGTTGTTACAAGGGAGTTTTTGTCTGGTGTGGTATAAAAGAAAGCCCTTTTCTGCAAGTGAAAGTCTTCAGTAGAACATCAGTACATTGTGTACACCATGGTTTCAATGACATTATGGTTTAGCCAGAAGGTTTGATGTAATTGTGTAATCCTTTTTAAATCCAGATGCAGGATCTGGTGTTTTTTTAAACGGGTTGAGGATAATGATTATTTTGTGACATTGCTAATAAATCAGTTGTGGAGTTTCAAATAGGACTTCAAGATCATGCTGTTGCACTGACAGTTATAATGTATCTGACAAAGGCAGTGCATGTTATATGGAATTCCTTGCAACAATATCATGTGCAGCAATATGAAATGTGAATTTTCTTTCAAATTAATTTCTTATGTTAGTGAAACTTAACCATCAGTTATGTTGTCTGTTGGACAGTCACTGATACATCAGTAATGGATTTGTTTTTAGTAAGTTAAAATCCAGAGAATAAAATTTCAGGTCTTAGCCCTTAGACTTATATTCCAATGTATTTACACAGTGCTCCTCCACTCCCAAGTGACAGAAGTACATTTCATTTCATATTTCTTTTCTGTCAAGTTTGCTAACTTTGTATAATGCGTCACAAGCTTCAATCTACTGCTAGCAATAAGTTGTTTAGATGCAGTAGGTGGCAGCTTATTGAGAAATTGAGAGTAAGTAATCTTCAGCTTTAAAAATAAAATTACTTGCAAAAAGTTAATTGAAATGCGTATGTATATGCTCTGATATTGTATCTGCTACGTACCTATTAAAAACTCTAATTTGTGTGCTTGATGTACATGTCCCTTTATCTGATAGAAAATTTTTTTCATTTCAAGGTATATGAGCACATTAACGAGGTATTTATCAGTGTCTGTTGGGACAAATTTTAATTTTGTGTTGCTTGTACTGACTTCTGCAGCAAAATGGTTGATTTTGTGTGCATTACATTCAGCCTAGTTGTAGATCTAAAATGATCATTATCAAATGGTAAAAACTTTCATAATCTGTGTGGTACTGTTATTGATTAGGCATTTTTCTGCCTTGGAAATAGTACCAATCGGAAGGGTATAAGTAGCAGTAAAGGTGATGTCCCTGTACTTAATTAAGGACCATGGCATGAAGATATATGGGGGAGTGAATGTTCCAGACATTTTGTCTGCAGTTATGAAAATGACTGTATAAGTGACTTCAAAAGAAACTTGCTACTTATAGCACAGAATCATGAGGGCATTGTTTCATATTTAGTCACAAACTGATTTTATGACCATGAAATGTAATTTTTTTATACTGATAATGATGCATGTAAAAGTTACATTACTGTATACAAACTTTGAGTAATACATACTGTGTAGGAAGTATTCAGCTTTGTTTTTGTAGAAAGCAGACATAGTTTTTTACCTTAATGCATTTGAAATGAAGAGTGCAGTGTTACAGGGATTGGGCACTAGCAATTTGTAGCAGTCAGTAGTGACTGCTAACTTTCAGTGTTGTGCTTACACATCGTAGGAAGAGAAATGTAATATTCAGTGTAGTATAACAGTTGTATACTCTGTGGTTGGTAATCTTTTAGTGTGTTGGATTTGTGCTGTGGCAGATGCATTGTTGTGAATCACTAAGAAATAGTTCAGGGGATATGGGTAAGATGGACTACAATATGGTTTCGATGCTGTCTCTTATATTAAGTGCGTTTTATTGCAAGGACCTAAGACTGGAGGCCATTTGTTATCGATGTTTTCTATGAGGGACTTAAGTTGGGTATAATATAATAGTAATATATTTGACTGCAAATGGGCTGTAACCTGGTGGCAGTGGTTATTATGCATGTACATAAATATGAAATAAGGATCTAAAAAATTTAATTCGGGAGGGCTACATGAGAAGCATGCAGTAGTAACTTGGAGTCTTGGGAACGATCTCAGCATTCATTCAAACAAAGAAAAGCCTGTGCCGAGGTGGCCGTTCGCAGGACCTTCTGGATACTGACTTCTAGCCAGCAATCCGGCAACCAGAGTATGTAAGACGGTAATACACACATAGTAAAACATTACACATGAGGTTACAAAGATACACACAAGGTAATAACACAATACACAAAAGACCAACTACAGTTAGCAGCAATGCACATACAAAAAGCAACAATGGGGAGAAAGTACTGTACCTACTTTTTAATATTGTTACTTCACAGGTATAGCACACCAACTTTAACAGGACCTTCACTTCACTTCAACTATAAATACCCTTCACGTTATGCCCTGATTTAACCCCCTTCACTTCACTTTGCTTCACTCCACTTCTTCGATAATTTACAACCCACTCACATTTCCTTCAGTTACCACATTAATCACTCTTCTAACCCTCTTTCTAAAAGCATTTGGTTTACAAGGGAGAGTCCCTAAAATTTCTGCGGGTAACTGGTTCCAGAGTTGAGTGGTCCTATTCACAAAGTAACATTTCCCGATATCTGCCCTTTGCCTCCTGTTACTGATTTTCTGTTATGATCAACCCAGCTCAGATAGTTGGGCCATTGTAATCGGTTACCTATAGCCTTCCACACCCATTCTCCAGAGTATGGTTTAAAGAGAGCACAAATACATGATATCTTTCTACACTGTGACAAAGTTTCCCAGTTCAATTCATTCATATGATACGCAAATTTAGCCGCTTTCTTTTGCAACCTGTCTAACGCCTGTTTTTGTCACTTCCTGTACGGATCCCAGCACGCAGCCCCATATTCAAGACTCGGAAGTACTAGTTTCGTGTAGGCTAAACTCTTGGTACTACTATTCCCCTTTTTGAGTATACGCATTATGAAGTGTAGTGCCTTCCAGGCCTTTTTCACTGTGTAGTTGACATGATCAGCCCAGCTTAAATCGATGTGTAAGTTTATTCCCAGGTATTCACAGCTGCTCGCTTCCGGAATTAATTTACCCCGTAACGTATAATTTAGTGGGTCCTTCACCCGGGCCCTGGTAAAGTGAACCGCCTTACATTTACTTGGATTTATTTTCATCGCACTTTCAGCCACCCACTCCCCCAGCCTGTCCAGATCTTTCTGCAACTTTTCAATGTTCTCATTATTAATTATATTTTTATATATTAAACAATCATCAGCAAAAAGTCTAATAGTTGACTCAGTGTTCCTCCAAATATTAACTTAAACTAGAAATAGAAGAGGACCTAATATGCTCCCTTGCCATACACCAGATTTTACTCTAAATTCCTCTGATAATTGCCCTCCTACTTTTAATCTCTGCGTGTGACCCAAAAGGAACTCCCTTACCCATGCGACTACCCTTGAATCCACGCCCAAGATTGCAATTTTCATAAGCAGCCGATCATGCGGAACTAAATCAAAAGCCTTCGAAAAATCGATTACAATAGCGTCAATCCTGTCTGTTATCCATAGAGTCCACGATGTCCTGGCAAACCATGATTACTTGACTTTCGCACGAATATCCTGGCCTGAATCCATATTGACCCTCATATAACCAATCATTCTTATCCCATACTTGCCTTAAATATGATGTTATTACGCGTTCCATTTGCTTGCATACCACCGAAGTTAAGCTAACCGGTCTATAATTCATAATGATCAATCACCCCACTTGTGAATAGGAACCACTTCGGCTCTTTTCCAGTCAGCTGGCAGAGTACCATTCATTGTAATGTCAAGTAATCATGGCTCCCCCACCCAGTTTTAGTATTTCTCCAGAAATACCATCTGACCCTATTGATTTGTTTTTTTCCGATCGCTGCTGTCCTTTTCCTAATGATTTTAGTACAGTGGTGAAAGGTGCGCCTGAGTTGACGCACTGTATATGCTGGGTGTTAGCCTCATTGCTGAATACCGAAGAATAATGGTAATTAAGAGAATTAGCCTTTTCTATCGGATCTGTGACAAGCCGACCATTACAGTCTTTGATGATTTTCCCTATATCCTGTACGCCTTTTTACGTACTTGTAGAACTCAGGCCAGCATTTACCTTTGCTTAGTACTGATCTGTTGTTTTCAGTTTGTTTCAGTGGGATGGAGGGAATCATTCACTTGCTTCCCAGGCAATACCATTGTGTGAAAAGGGCACTGGGGTAAATAAGGGCAGCAATGATTCTGATATTCAGGGCAGAACTTAGGTAAGGTGATGTTTTGTGGTGATGATAACACTGTACTGTTGTATACAGGCATTTTTAGTGTACTGTTTATACAGAGAATAGGCTTAATGTAGTCAGTGTTTTCTTCTGTTCTTTTTTACATGTCTGTTCCACAAACAGCCTTTGTGGATCCAAGTGGGTTTCAACCATGCCTTCCTCTCTTCATGTGCTGACACCACCCAGAACTTCCAAATGCATGAACTCATTGTAACCAGACTTGGTTGGGAGGCTCTGTCCAGTAGCACACCGAGTCTTGTGGCTTTCAGCAATTTAATCATTGCATGTTGATAACATAGATATGAGATTTCTTCTTTTGAACACTTGAAGCATAAATAACCAACTTGGCATGCATATTAAAGTAGTATAAGACACTGAAGTGCAGTGCCCTTTAAATAAATATGGGACATAATTACAAGATGGCAGTAGCACAAAATTGAATTAACGAAGTGCATTGTAGCAGAGTAGGTTACTTATGCTTTACTTGCTTAGACTGAGATGCATGCACTGCTTTATTAATAGAACTGATGAAGGTATAACTGGAATATGTCATATTGTTGGACTGAAGACTTCTCCAATCCTGAGCTTCATACAAAGACCTTATCATGTACCATTGCACAGTACAGGCATCGGGTGTCTCACATTTCAAAATGAACTGTGCAGGTACTTGGAAATGGCAGCCTGACCCTGCATCCAGATGTTACTGTTGCAAGTCTCTCATCAGATAACCAGATTACTGGGGGGATCACTGACACTTCCAATGTGAAACACAGGACGACATGGAACAGAATTATTAAAAATGCTGTACTTGTGAATAGTGTTGCAGGTCATTCGTTATAGACCCATAGTGGGAACGTACTTGCTTTTGTATATGGTTACCTGATTTACAGGCTGTGATCTAGCATCATAATTGGCCATAGTTTTTCTCTAGGCAACACTTCGATGGTCCTAGTCATTATATCTGTCTTGCCTTATGGCCCACTGTCCTGACCATGTCAACAGTGATAAGGTCCAACTAGGGACAGCTATTTTAAATTGCTGCTACTGGCTTTCAGAGCCATATTAACACTCCACTTAGCATGGATGAACTACCCACAACATGAGGTTGCTATCACAACACATCCTTAGGCCCTGCGCTGTACCTTCAATTATAGGCAAGAATTACTGTCTGTACGAAGGCAAGAGAGTAAGTTTAACTGTTTCATTCTTGAGAAACAAGTGATCATATTAATCTGTTACTTTGTCATATGTTGTTATGTGGTCCCAATGCAGGAAATGTGGTGCTGGTGAAATGTCAGTTGGAAAATGCCAGCCTTCTGAACAAGTGGGCAAGGGAAAAGGTGTGCTGCCATCCAATATGGAACCTGTGAACATTCAGACAGAGATGGTGGCTGTGTATGGTGCAGATGTGATGTCTTTCCAACAGTTGTGGAAGTGGAGTGACTTTGCAAATGGTCAGGTGTGTCAATGAGGACAAGCAGGGCCATCCATCAGAAAACAAACATGTTTATAATCAACAGCATGGTGCAGAAGGACATGTATCACTGAAGCAGAGCACTGGCATTCATCCTGTATGAGTTTTAAGTTGCCCTTTATACATTGGGAATTCATATTGTGTTTAACAACTGAGAACAGTATCATACAACAACAAGAAAAAGTTGGTATCCAAGGAAACTTAAAAATTTTATAGAGTGGCTTCCCATATGGAAAACATTCTGGGGAATTCACGAGTCTTGTACACACAGTTTTAATGTCATGCTGCATAAAAGTGGAAAAGTACAGTTAAAATACAGTTCCATAGACATAATCTCTGGACTTACACACAGCTGTAAATATGCAAGTGACCCATGTGCTTTTGCACATCACTGCATATCCTCTGCAGTTCATGGTGTCTGAACAGATTTCATGTATGAGTTTCACATTATTCAGTAGTATCCACTTTCATTAGTTGACCATTTTCACACCACTCACCGAGTATTGGGTCGGAAAACATTTTTATGCTGGTGGTATACAAGGTCTGCAGACAGACAACAGTTACAGTATCCTACAAACTACTGTCATGATGAAATATGGAGAGAAGTAACCCATTCGTGATCTACATGACAAATATTAGATGGTATCAAAATGTGGCACAGTTTATGGTGGTGAAGATGTGGCATATACTGTACCACAATATGCTCCAAATGTTCTTGACACCAAGCGCATAAAAACTGCAGGTATAGAAGCACATCAAACAGGAATATGGCACTTTTGATATGGTAACAGCAAGAATATAAATTATGTTCAGTTATGAAAAATTGTCAAACAGGTCATGAAGTAAATCAGAGTGACTAAATGTGTTCCTGACAATTGTTTTGGGACTAGGAGCTAGAGGGGTGTTTACCTTAAAAATATGCAGGTGATATGTGTAATCTGGCCTGCTCTTTCCAATCAGCACAACAGCCAAACGTAGTGGCACTTGGTGACACCAAAAACAAATGTCTACCATCCATTCACTCTTAAGTCACATACTGTCACTAGAAGAAGTATGTGATGTTCATTTTGTCCCGTATGAGAAAGCAGCAGTTGTATGGTGTATAACAGATCATGGACCGGACCGTACACCATTAAAAGGGAAGCAAGCTTACCAATGGGAAAGAATACTAATCATGGTACTATCCTGGCATTTATCTGAGTGAATTAAGGAAAATGACAAACATGCTCAGCCAGGATAGCTGGTACCCCTGGCTGAGATGCTGTTCTTCAAAATGCTAGGTGCCACGACAGAGTTACTCAACAACCTGGCACCTGGGGTGACAACCTCTGGTAGATACACTGTGCTCTTACAAAGTCAAACTACAAAAATTCTAGAATGATGTGCCGTATAATAAACATGCTCTCCTGTTGAAGCAGATTGGTTTAATTGTATGCAGTCAATCATGAGCTCAAGATGACAAATGGATAAGAGTACTTCATACTGTCTGTGACAACTTGTAAATTTTCAGGATTATATCTGTAACTAGGACTTTTATATGTTAAACATTAAACCTTCAGATGAAAATGATGGTGAATTATATTCAAAGATTCGGTTCATACTACACAGTAAACATGCTTGACCATGGTTTTGAAAACCCTTTAATGTTGTACATGGAAATATCTGATTTGTTCTATGATCCATACAAGACACACTGTGTGGACAGAATGTAGAATTTTTTAACTCTTTATTAGATGAACCCAGTTAACCCTTTGGTGCTGGAACTAAGAGCCCATTGTATTCTGCTTAATGCGTGGGATTTAAATGGCCACCCATTAGCGTGTTCTTAGCCAATGATTTCCAGTAACATTTGATTTACTCAGCGTCACGCTGCACATTACCTACAGTCGTTTTTTGGTGTCAATGTGTATGAATAAGGTTGTTTTCAACTACTGAATAATCTCCCAGGCAATCAACCATTGATAACAAATATAAAGCAAAGTAAAATCTTTGTTTTCTAACAGTATTGATGACACAGACAGGCTTTTAATGTTGTGTTCTATAGGATGTGATGAAAAGGGTTGCCAGTTCTGTAACAAATATTGACATCTTCAGTAAAACTAATCTGTTATTAAGACAAAACATGAGATTGCATTTAACAATTCTTTGTTATTATTGTACATTAAAATAGGAAATAATTATGGTAGCAGGTCACAATTTTCAAGAGGATTATTACAACAGTGCATGAGTTCTATGCCAAAATCAATGTTCTTTTAATGTCTATCATTATCCACTCTGAAGTATTGGAAGAACTTTCTCTGCTGTATTAAAAACAAAAATATCCCTGCCTGTAAACAATGGTATCTCTTATTAACGGGACATATTAGGAGCACCTAATATGTTAGGCATATCATATGAGACAGACAGCAAAATTCCTTTAATCCAATGTCCAGTAATTCAGAAATTCCAAAAGTCCAGCACTGGAGAGGACAGAGTAGTCACAAGATCAGCAGTTTTAAAGCTTCATCAATGACACAGGCATATCTCAGGGACATGTTGAAAAATGCCCTCAAGAGTGTCTGTACATTAACCATTGTGGTTATCTCCTGACCTTGTCTCCTACTTCATCAGCTTTGAAGGCTCCAGAAAACACAGAAGAGTATGCGGATGACGTTAAACCAGCAGTCCAAATGGAATAATAATAATAATAATAATAATTGTACAGCCAAAGTATAAGAGCAGTACCAGAAAATACCTGTTTTGGTAATCTGCAATATTGGATAATTCAGCATCTGTCCAGTCCTGTGCAAGTCAGAATTTTGCTGTCCTGCCTGGTTAATTAAACTTCTTGGTTTTCAGTGACATTTGACACCAGTGCCAGTGGTCTCAAATATCAGTAATTTTTAAATATAGATACAGAATTGTACATTATACACTGTGTGTCCCAAATTGTACCATCATTGTACGACCGTAATGGTAATTTATGCTTTTTATTTAAAACAAACTTTTCTACTTTTTTGTGTCATTTGAGCATCTTCTGGGAAACACGTTACACAAAAGTGGAATTCTACCAGAAGTATTACAATGTATTAAGTGTATCAGACATTTGTTATCTCAATTTGTAACTTAAAAAAACTAAGGAAATTAAAACAATACTTTATGCAGCGGAAGACAGCTGTTTACCAAGAATTGTTGCATAAATTGGACAAGAGAATTAGACCTAACAATGAATATGTGCATACTGAAACAATAAAAAAAATTTGATAAACTTTACTTACAGTAGACTTTACCTCAGAAATTTCACAAAAGTATTTAGGATACAGCCTCACAGTAACCTTCAAAGTAAATAACACTATCCAAAGATAATCAAAATAAAAACACCAATTTTGACAGCAGTGCCATGTACAAATTTACATGCCTTGACTGCAGTCCATTTGCCAAACACTTTATAAAACTAGATTTACAAAATACAGAAGATTCATATAGGGTAATATTGAAGAATCAGCATATGGTACTTATATTTAGAACACTGGTCATTCATATGATTAACTTTAGTACTCTGTGGAAAATAAATGTAACAGAGAATTACACAGATACCTGCACAAAAAAAAAAAGAGTCTGCACTAAAATAAAGTGCATTATAGGACACATCAAATTAAATTTCACTCACAAGGTATGTTTTTCAGAACTCATTCTCTGACACATCATTATACAAAACGTGTGTAATATCCAATGATAATTCCATTGCCATCCTAAGGAAAGAAATACCTGGTAATTCACCATACAGCAAATACATATAAGATACTACCCACGAAGCCCTGTTCAATAACTTCGGACATGTACAGATCAGATAATGATCAGATGTGCTTAGAGAAAAACAAAAGAAATTTACAACAGTATGCCTTATATTTCTGTAACTTCCTTGATACCAAAAGACATCTTACAGAAGAATCAAATTACCACACATTCTGATTTTATAGAACAAAGTAATAAAATATGAACATATGTATTGATATATAAATTCTTACTTTTACAAGAGAAAAAATCTGGCCCAAATTAGTCACTTTCTGGTGTTAAATTTGGATAAATATTGTACCATAATAACCACTGGTAGATATCCATTTCTGTATGTTTCCCAGAAGATGGATGAATGACCAAAATATGTCAAGAAGGTTACCTAAGGTGCATAAATTGCCACAGTGCTTACCTTGTACTCTGATGGTGCAGATAAATACATTTGTAAATCCTAGTACACAGACTTGAACAGTATGGGGGCAGAGTATGTTTAGGGTTCCTCTATATTGTAAGAGTACCACCTACATTGGCTTTATCCTCTAAATCTGGATGGTCCAACTGCAGACTCATGGATTGGTTCTGTGGCTACTGAACTGGCACAAAAATCAGTTGTACAACAGAGGCACTTAGGGGAGGTTATGATATGCATGAGAAGCTCTGTAATTCCATTGTTGTGTGTAACAATATGACAGTAACTTCAGCATAATTTTTCCATATCTATTTATTATTAAAAAAATGAAGGGTTTTAAGTACCCACTACTGTGGAGTTCAAAAGTGCTTCTGTTTTGTAACTGATGGCAGCCAGTGAGTGGCAGTAAAGTGGGATTAGTTTGCTGATGCAAAATGGTGTGGATTGTATCACATTGCACTCCATTATTCACCAAGAAGCATTATGTGGCATGGTGTTACAGTGAGTAATGGTAACAGCAGATAAACACTGTAATAATGAAGTGTAACTTGTACAGCAGTTTACATTGATGTTTGTGGCCTAATGACAGTGTTTTAACAGAAACACATAACCAGCTTCTTCTTGTTAAAGTGTTTTTGTTGACTGGAAAATAATGTATTCTGTTAGTCATGTATAGTATCTCATTATAGGAGGAATTCATGTACATTTTTTTCTGGATGAACTAAATTCAGAATTGAATGACATGCCATTTCTCCTAAACAGTTGGGAAGACTTGGAACATTATTTTATTTACTCCTAAGAAATAAACCCCATCCATTCTTCAAAAAGAGCAGCTTGGCAACGCATGTAAATATACAAAATGAGCTTCATTTTAGGTAGACATACCAAAGATTTCCTAAGAAGCTGCAGCCATTGAACATTTGAAAGACTGATGTTGCAAGTTGGGTTGTGGTGATTAGATGCAATGACAAAGGATTTGCAGTTTACAGACTGAAGCTCAGTCCTGCTTATTGAATGATAGTTTGAAAGGCATATTTCCCTTAGCCAAGACACTGCACTCAAATACATATTCAGTGTTTGGAGGTATATACATGCCAGCATGTGTGGCAGTAAATTTTCCGTGAAATCTGAAACCAAAATTAAAAGGAGAAATGAAATGCCTTCGGTTCATTGCCATTACCATTATAGATAAGTTGGTGAAAGGAAACATCTTGCCCCGTATATCACATTAGTAGGTTAGAACATAACTATCGCGATGAAGATAACGGCTGCAGGGTGGCATTCAGCTACAGGGATTTCAGTTGAAAGCAGTCCAAACACAATCTGATTGGCCATGGCATGAGTCACACACCACCAGTGTTTACCACTGTAAAAGTGAAGTGATCCCATTACAGGCCCGGTGTGGCCCAGAGGGTGGGTAGAGGTATAGCTCTACTCTTCCATAACTGCAGCACTAGAAGGGGGTAAGTGGTCGGCAGCATGCCCCAGCCGCAATTTACTCCTGGGAAGGACCCGGTACCCATTTTAAGGGAGGCTGCGTGGGCCCCAGGGCCGGTCTGGACAGGCGGAAAATCTCGCCCCCACCAGGATTCGATCCTGGACCGTCCAGCCCGTAGTCAGTAGCTATACCAACTGAGCTACCCGGCCCTCATTTACCACTGTGCATACAGAAATTGCATTGCATCATCTCAGCACAGTGATGTGATCCACACACATTCCAGCATGATGGTGCAATTGCCCCTACAGTCAATAATTCAGTGGTCACTTTATGTAACATTTTTTTGGGACCACATAATTAGTCGCCCTTTGTGGCATAATCATTGGTCCCATGTGATGCCAGACCATTTTCTGTGGGGCAGTTTGGAAGACAATACGTACAAGAACAATTCACATGCACAGAATACATTTAAACCAACACATGCACAGCACTGACAAATTATAAACAAGAACTTCAAAAATGAATTTTCTGTAATTTGTTCATCAGGTGTCGAGCATGTCAGAGTGGAAGAAGGTTAATTTCCCCCATCACCTACTGTACCATGTGGTGTGTTCCCCTAGATAATACAGATTGTGAATGTGGATTCGAAGAGCTTGTTCTGCTTTCTGTTTGGTGCCCTGTACTCTGATATTGGAGGCTACAGGTCCTTCTGAGTCAACACTGTGAGAACCCCAGAGCTCACAAACCTATCATCAACTGAACAGAAATGTAATGGCTTATTTTTGTCTTTAACTTTTATATTTTATTCTTGGTATTCAGTTACCCACCTTTTTTTGTGTGCATTTTATGGTTGCCAGAAGGAATGAAACATAATATACTCTCCACCCCTATCTATTACTCTATAAAGCATACTATCCATAATATTGTTCACTGTATAGGAAAGCTGTTCGGTTAACATTCAATTGCTTAGATGTCAGTATCTAAGACTAGTGTTGATGGTAGATGAATAAAGTTGAATATGGAGCATGCATCTTCCAGGCTTCATAGTGTAAGAATCTTTACATACTAATATGCCTTCATTTAGTTTCACACAGACATACAACATAAAATTATTGTATGGAGCCCACAAACTTTATATCTTGAATCCATGTGGCTAGTTGGACCACCACCACCCACAAACTAGAAAGATTTCCATAAACGTTGATTTGAATACCACTTCTCCAGAAAATCTCAAATTAAAAACAGAAAAAGGACATTTCAAAATTCTATACATTATTTGTCCCAGCTGGGCCAGTAAATAAAATTTAAAATACACATTCGGCAGCACATGTTTTACAACCTAAATAGCTGTTACATCTTTCCATCAATTCTTGTCTCTGTCATCTGGTACTGATACAGATAATGTAATAAAAAAACAGCAGTTAACAGAATATATTACATCAGTCTCAGGAAACAACTTGAAAGTCAGGACTAGAAGCCAGCCATAATGGCATGGCAATGAAGAAAGCACTGAGTGAAGCAGGAGATTAACTCGGGTTCTGTTCCACAGGGGTCATCACTTGATCTTGCTTTGAGAGCTCCGGCTGTCGTTCTTCATGCATTGGTTCATCAGTAACTGGCAAAACTGGGCGTCCAGGAGAAGGGCTGTCAACTGGTCGGAATGTGAAACTGGGAGAATCTGCACTTGAAAGTGACTCGGGAGTTCCGACTGAACTGAGGGATCCAGGAAGTGGACTTGAGGCAGCATCCAGCCTGAAGAAAATTAAAAAAATATATAAATAAATAAATAAAAACAGTTTACTGATAGCTGTAATGGAAATAATATGCCAGCCCATCATCATCAGTTATGGTGGTAACTACTCCTCTTATACACATTTCTCTTCTGGGCAGAAATAAAAACAAATGCTCATGAAAATTTGGGAAGTTTTGTGTGTGTGTGTAAATAAACAGATTTTATCCGTCATGTTCTGCCACGTGCCACTGTTTCTGTGTTAGGTTCTTTGATGTTCTAGCCCACACAATACTGGGCAACATTCTATACATAACTTACTTTGAGGAAAGTACAAAGAATTAGAACACTATCAGAATTCACTGGATACCAGAAACTTTTTCTTGCAGTGGTAAAGCAGCCCTGGCATTATGCTGATCACTCACTTGCATATGGAGCCAAGGTTAATAGTGAGTGCAACCATACCTCCAATTCCCCATATTACCTCATGATGTGCACAGGGACTTTAGGCTAACTTTACAGGTTCAGACCCCGATACACATGAATCCTATTTATATGCTTTCTCCTTTATGGAGATATATGGTCTCATAATTAAACTATGTATTGGTTCCTATGAAATGTGCTGTACGTGATTCTGGATGAATAAATATTTCACAGAGAAAAATTAATTGTAAGATAATGCAGGAGGTTTCATTTACTTGATTTACACTTTGATAAAATCTTTTTTTTTACTTCCATCAAAATATGATGATGAATCAAATGTTGTGAAACATCTACCAATTAATGCAAAATATGAGGGGTGCTGATAAGTCCTTAGCCCGACCAGGAAGGAAACAAGCTACAGCGACCAAACTCGGGATTTATTCAACATACTCCCGACGAAGCTCAATACACTTCTTAGCCCATTGCTCTAAATTTTACAAGCCACTCAAAAAAATTCATAAAGTTGTCCATTCAACCAGGTCTCCGTGGCTTCAGTGACCTCTGCATTGGATGAAAAATGGCGACCGTTCAATTGTTTTTCCAGTCCAGAGAACAGGTGGTACTCAGACGGGGCCAGATCCGGAGAATAGGGTGGGTGATCAACACATTGGAAGCCCAGGTAGGCCAGTTTCTACTGGGTTGCAAGTGCCTGGTGAGCTGGGGCATTGTCATGCAAGAACAAGACCCCCTTGGTGACCTTCCTGCATCGTTTTTCCTTCAAAATGTCTTTCAATTGCACCAGCAGAGATAAGTAATACTCCACATTGATAGTTTGGCCCTTTGGAAAATAATCAGTGGGGTGGATGCCGTCTTGATCCCATAAAATCGAAGCGAGAACTTTTCCAGTGAACTTTTGCACTCGGAATTTTTTGGGGTGGGGTGAGCCACTACGCTGCCACCCCATTGATTGTTGCTTTGTCTCCAGGTCATAGTGATATAACCAGGTTTTGTCCGTGGTCACCAATCACAACAGGAAATCATTTGGATCGCACCAAAAAAATTCCAAAAGTTGCTCAGACAACTGGCACCGCTGACGTTTTTGATCCATGTTCAGGCATTTTGGGACCCACTTTGTGAAGAGCTTCCGCATGTCCAAATCTTCATGAATGATGGACCCAACCTGCTCAAGTGAGATGCCCAGTTGCTCAGCTATTGATTTAGCCGAAATCTGGTGGTCTTCCAAGATTAGCTTGTGAATTTGATAATAATCTCTGGGGTGGTCACTGTTTTTGGTCATCCAGGATGAGGCGCATCAGAGGTGGAAAAATCACCATGTTTAGACTGGGCCACCCTGTTTTTGATGGTGGCATACGATGGTGCATGTTCCCCTAATGTTTCTGTCAGAATGGCGTGAATTTCCTTTGGTGCCTTGCCTTGCAGGAAAAAAAAACTTTATGACAGCTCGCATCTCCATGTTGTTGAAATTGCGCATGTCGCCTGACATGCTTCCTTTCAGCCTCTGTAACAAGAAAAGACTTGCAATTCGGCACATGAACAGACCCCTCTTTCCAACGACACTATTAATTCTGTCGTACATCGGGAAGTAGGTCGGGCTAAGGACTTATCAGCACCCCCTCATACTATGACATATACTTTTAACATGTCTGTCAATGGGAAACTTATATGCCCACCTGTTTGAATGGGCCATGAGGAGCCCACCCCTGTCCATAGTGTAGCTATTCAGTCGTTTTGCTGGGGGAGACAAATATTGATCCCCCTTATCTTCTTCCAAATCAAACTTCCGCTTCACTGGACCAAGAGAGCTGGGACGCATAGCAATAGGGCTCTGACTACGTCTGTAAGCCACACATATAAGCACAGAATATGTAACTTGAAGCGTGATCAGAGATTGAGGTGATTGCTTTGAATGTCTGTCACATTAAAAGAAATTGTGCAATGTCAGTTCATATCTTGAAACCACACCCTCTATTAAGTTACAACTTAAAAGCAATGCAGCCTGCCCTCATGCCACTTCACGTCTTCAAATTCCAGTTCATACCGACTTTCTTGCTGCCTACACAACCAGTTTATACAAAGTTTACATAATCAGATTCCACACTGTACTGATTTAATTCACATAATGACAGCCCATTCTCTGTCTTCAACCAGATCACATCTTTATCACCCTACCACTTACTCCTAACTTGAGTGATTTATTCTAAAAATGTTGAGCAGAATATGCAGATTATAAAAACAACACCTCAGAATTTATACGCATGTTCAATTACATATAAAAATTTTTTACCAACATGTTTCTGCACATGGAACACATAATAAAGTACTGTCCTCTGAAACTTGCTGTCACAGTCAATATTTGTTCTTTCCTCAGAGTGACAGTGCAGGCTGCACATCCATATAAACAACAGCAGGTAATATTTTATGTGTAGTTGTAGTGGTAGTGGTGGTGGTGGTGGTGGTGGTGATAGTAGTAGAGCTCAGTTGAAACCTGATGGCACACAGTGATGCACGGTAGGGGGAAGTGAAGGGGAAACATGCCAGTGGAGTAGGTAGCCAGTAGTCTTGCACTCTACCTCAGAACATGGTGTATCCAGCATTACTACCATTAC
>Ga0136643_10002716_pt1 | contig 23254 bp, 17 predicted proteins | sample TergutLab28metaG_FD_96883 | JGI IMG/M metagenome (GOLD analysis project Ga0136643, IMG submission 96883) | Labiotermes labralis P1 segment gut microbial communities from Petit-Saut dam, French Guiana - Lab288 P1 (version 3) (version 3) | ecosystem: Host-associated > Arthropoda: Insects >... | reverse complement strand
CCCCCCACCCCCCCCCCCCCCCCCCCCCCCCCCCCCCCCCCCCCCCCCCCCACCCCCACTACCACTGCACCCACCACCACCAACAACAAAAAAACCACCATCCCCACCACACCACCACAACCACCACTATCACCAACTCATCACCACAACAAACACACCCACCCCCACCCCCACCACCCCAACCCCACCACCACAAACACCGCCACCGTCCCAACCACAACCACAACTACCCCCAAAACCACCACAACAACCACAACCACCACCACCTCACCAAAACCACCACCCCCACCCCACCACCACCACTAGCTTGGTGCCATAGACACAATGGCCCACTCCGTCCTCATCAAAGTACAAACCTGTCAGACTTTTAAGACAATTAGTGCGTTGATAATAAAGAAACGGATTTGTAAGCAATAAAGGCCTATTTTCGTAGCTAAGAAATTTATTGTTTTTTAAATCGAGTCCACCAATAATAAGGTTATTTTATTTTATCTTTGTCAGCAGTTCGCTGCTTAATTACGAACTGTCCTTCTCTCTCTCCATTTTCTTTTTCATTTTTGTGAAAACAGCATGAGCAAACGATGCTTAAAGTCTTGCAAATTTTATTAAATTTCGTGAAGTCATTCGAGGTTAAAAACTAGGGTAATTTGTTGGACATTGAAGAATGCTCTTCCTTTGTGAACACAATATATGACACATAGCTTTCTGTTAGAGCGACGCATGGCGTCAAATCAAACATACTGTTAAATTCATTAGCTTCTACTTAAGTTTACACCCAGTATTCCCAACATACCTACTAATTTAGCCTCTCATTACTCCTGTCATAAACAATTAGCCAGCAAATCAGTACATCTTTCTGCAATCAGGCACAAAGTTACTGGGTATAAAAATCCGAGGAATAAGGCATTTAAATAAATAAACATGACAGACACTCATTAAACTACGAGATGCAAACTAACAAAGAAAGCCAATTCAATACTATTGTAATTTCGCACATTATACGTTCTGCCACATTTCATAAAAAGACGTGATCAGATGCCCAAAATGTAAGACACTGTAAGGTTGTGGAATGCATTTTAGGTTTCGGATGATCCATATAAGAATTGACGGTTGCTTACCGACTGACATGAAATAGAAGCAATGTTATGTTTGTGTAATTAATAGGTAACTGTCACTTAAATAACAAGGAACTTTAGTTTTTCCCGTAAAGTCTCAAGAACGTCATTGGATGCTGAGACTGTTCGACTGCAGGGTGTTGAAAGAAACATTTGTACCAAAGGGAGAGGAAGTTCAGAGCGGGCTGGAGAAACGTATATAATGAGCAGCTTCACGTTTATACTCATCAGCACATAATATTGGTACATTTACCGAGGTGGATTGCACAGTTGGTAAAGTTGGCACGCACGACAGTGAAGAGAAATGCATACAGGATACGGTTATAAGAACTGAGTAATGAGATAGCTTGGAAGTATATTATTAAAATTATTTGAATTGAAATACATTGGTAAAGAATGAAGTGAGTTTGTCTTGTTCAGGACTGGGATGCGTGTTGGGTTCTTGTGCAGTTGATAACAATCTTTCTGAATTTCTTGACCATCTTATGCACAATTGGCATTTCAAGATGGGCGCTGCTCTTTTGGAGCTAGTTGTATAACATTCAGCATTGCCCCTTCGTAATCAGGAGGTGCAGAACGTGTCTACTTGATGAGGGTTTTCGTGGTTTTCCCCGTTTCTTCTATGCTTATGTTAAAAAAATCCATAACTCTTTCCTTCCATTCTTCCCTAATCAGATCCCCTTCTACAGTATATTTTTTTCAGCATCGTTGCATTATATTTTGACTTATTGTATCCTTCTCTCTAAATTTTAAATGGAACTGACACTCTTAAAGTTAGGGAAGTCACTCATACCACGAATACGGAGGCAATAGTTCCCTTCCGCCACAGTGCTTTTGTTAAACAAATAATTTTTTAACCACGTTGTCCCCGTCGTTCAATTATCATTTTTAGCTTTTATGTATTCAAAGTTTTATCCGTCATATTGCTATATATAAATTGTTGTATGGAGTCAACAGGGACACGTCAGTAACAAGAAGGCATGTTGTATGGGGTAAATAAGTACTTTTATGTTACAAGACAGCAAGCATTCGTGTTATTAGAGTAGTGGCGATAATTGTTTGTGACATTGTTTTTATCTTTTGGTGCTTTAGAGAAGTCTGAAAAGTACTTTCTGTATTTAAATACATCGTTCCTCGTTTTTCGGGTTCCAGCAATTTTGTATCTGAAAGCGGAATAGATTTATTGGTTTCCTAACTTTTCATGAATAATAGTATCAATATCAGGGTAAATGGATACGAAAACAATGGTCTTCAAGGGTGAGGTAAACCTTCGAGAAGGCTCGATTATTATGCAGGGTGTTTCATTTGTTGTGGAAATTACTGTACGTAATTACTTTTTAGATCTTTGTGATTATTAAATTTACTATCAACCTGGTATACAGGGTTATACCTACTTGAACGTGAACAAATTCCACGCTCATTCTTGCATTTTTACGCACTGTATTCACCACCCAGCAGACAGGTGCGTCGCAGCTGAGGGCGGTATTGTAGAAAACCTGCTTCAAGAACAAGGCAGGGTAATTTAAGACAGTTTCTTTCATGATGTAAAACTTGGACATTAATTTCATTTTAAAAATGTTTGCTTATTATCTACTGTATATAGTTTCAGTAATCCTCGCTTTTTATTTTAAATTCCGAAGTGTCAGAACTCCGTAATTTTTTAAAATCGGACACGGTCTTAAGAACATTTTTAGTGACGAACACCTAGGAAATCGTCCCATACCATTATGTCCGCAATTCACGAAACATCCTGTATGTTGCGATGGCAAGTAGTCTATTGTCAGTGTCCAAAATTAGCTTTAATTTTCGGCCTAGAAGAATTGTATAATAACAAATACTCATAATTTTACATGTTCCTAATTTTACACAACAATTTGAGACACATTAACCTGAAATGTTCTGAGTACCGTTCTTCATCAAAGGCCCTCCTCCATGGTAGCCCGAAGTGACCGATGTATGTGTGAGACCAAATGGAGAATTTTATCCCAGTAAAGTGTAAACTTTATGTCTGGATTTTTATGATTGAAAATGTAACGTGCGTTCTTCTCTCAGAGATTGCAAAGTAGCAAACCGTTTAATAATATTTTTACTGAATGCCCAAGATTCTGCTCTGAATGTTGCCACTGGTCTTATTAACGTCTCGCAGACTTTTATTTTTTCTGTTATAAGTTATTATTTACTCTTCCGCAGAGGAGAAGTGCTGTATTTGTGTCTGTAATTCTTTTTAAATCTCTGGTTTTAATTTATTTTCATTTTTTACAATTGTACCAAGATATATATATATATATATACACATAATATGTCATTATTTCAAAATTGTATGAGCGAATTTATACTCATTCGCTATTTTATTTCACTTCTTATGTGCTCAACATGTTTCGGACATTAATATATCCTTCATCAGGAGCTTGCGACTTTTTCTGTTGAATTACCACATTGGTCGTATTGTTCTTGGTTTGATGTGTGTTGGAGTTTCGGTGTGGTTGGGTTGGAGTGATATGCGTGTTGCAGGCTTCAGCCTGCAACACGGATACCACTCCATAAGTAACTGTAGATTAGATATATCACACAAGAAGCTTCTCATATGCAGTCCCCTGTAATTTACTTCAGAATCCTGTGATCAAAATATTTAACAAAATTCTTTAACTTTTACCTTATTTCTCCTTTACACAAGAGAACAATATTATACCTTACCAATTTTAACTTCACGATCCGCATAATATGAATTCAGGTCTACAGCGAGACATATCTTTGAATTTATTCGTGAATAATCTCCATAGTTTTATTTTAGATTTCTCCTAAGTTGTGCAAAAAAAATTTGAACAATACCTAATACGAAGTGTGGATATAAATAACGAGACTGTGGACACAACACGTGAACTCGATCTTTGATCGCGATCATACACATACACTAGCAATCGCCGAACATATTCTCCGTCGCTAACCAAACCACTGTCCATTATGTTTAGGCAGTGACAAGTAACTGGCCGCCATCATGTTTGGTAGATAAAATGGGAGGGGAATAAACATTAATTTGTGTGTGTGAAATTGCAGAACACTAACACGGAAACTTCAGTTTGTTACAAGAGGTGCATGGAGAAAACGACGAAGTTACTTTATTGCACTCACACAAAACAATTTTAGGGGTTTTTTCGAGGACATGATGGCTCGTACAGAATAATGTGCAGGGTGAGATGGATATTACTTGGAATAGACATAACATGTAGATAAGTTAATTTCATTAATAAGGAACTATTTTCGAACCAGTCACATTATGTTACATGAATTCCAGATTGTTTTATATTATATCACCTACGCCTACATCACCCAAGGACTCTTCTGTTTAAGGGAGGAAGGGATTAACAGATCGTGTAATGCGGTGCTTAGAAAATTGTGTATGGATAAGTGTTCGCAAAGAGGCAGCCTGACACATTTCGGTGTATCGTCCCAGAAATCGTCTGAAATTCTTACGAAGGCAATAAAAATTTGAAGGCAGTAAAACTGGTTTTTGAACAGAAATTTGGGGAGAGAATGTAATTACAATCCCAGTGAGTCGCCATTACTTCACCCTACCTAGTGAGGAAGTATTGTGTGCCAGTGAATACACGATACAAGTACAGCAGTGTTCAGTTCTGCGGGCCTGATACACGCCTACATTATTAAAAATCAATGACATATCAGATGCCATCGCTTACACATATTTTTTACTGAAAATCAGATAAACATTTGAACTTCTGCTCGACAAGATGGCGACATTGGAAGCGCAAAGTCTGTAATTGTTTTACCTCAGACTGTCTCCTTGTGGCTAACAGGGTGACAGGGCGATTGATAGCGCCCCTACATTCTACAGAACGTGTTTTTTGTTGTTCTTACAGTAACATATTATCTTCAGAAGAACAATATAATATTCTCAGCAAAATTCGCGTTACTTCAGAAGCCTTCATTGCCTAAGCGGAAGTAATGTAAAAGCAGCACAAACGCTAAGTTATTGAGTAAGCTATACGATACCGTTTTCTGTTTGCAGTTTCCTGTAATGTAGAAGAGAATCACGTAGCCAGAACGTTTGTTTGGAAATTTAGGTTTCGTTTATGTAACAATATTTCTATAGATAAATTTGGCGCTCTGGGAATCAATATAAATACATATAAGAAGCATAAATGGATTCGTTACATCTACCATAGGAACTGCCTTCTGAAACATGTGACTGAAGGAAAGATAGAAGGGACGAGAAGAAGTGAAAGAAGGCTTAACCAGCTGCTGGATTACCTTAAGCAAATTTTAATGAGGAAACAGTTCGCACATTCTGGAGAACTCGCTTTGGAAGATACTATGGATCTGTCGCAAGACAGACTACGAATAATCATTTTTTATATTTCATATGGAGTACAAAATAAAACGCGAGTAAATTTATGATATAAAATATCTCACATTTCTTGGTGACCACCAGAAATTCATGTGTTCAGTAACACTAAAATACACCGTGGTTTTTGTATGTAACACATTATTTGATATAAAGACTGTCGGAATTTCTTCACCCTGCCTATTGGCGTATGTATTTTGGCTCTATAATTAAGTTTACATTGAGCTGCATTAGCAGTAAGTCTTTGCAGTTGAAGACCAGTACCTTATTCTGTGTTAAATACAAAATTAATGTCTACAGAGTGATTGACGACTTAATGTCTGCAACTTCGTCTTCCTCTTCTTCTTCTTCTTACATTAGCTTATCATCATTTGAGAGATTTGGCTTTCTCAAGCAGGTCATTCCAAGCCTACTATCTTAAGGTCATATCAGACATAAAAACCACAAGAAATGTGTGCTCATTCTGGAGACTGAGAGATTTTTTAGACTAATGTTAAAAATTAAAAGAAGCGAGGAAATATATATTCACTAATATTTTATTTTTATAAGTCTTTTCCATATCCATGCCTGTATTTCGTACATCTTGGCACAAATGTCAAATATATATATATATATATATATATATATAGCTCATTCTTTCCCTGATCGATATAGCCCGCCTTAGCTGCACAGTCTATAGGTCCTTCTTAATCGTATAGAATACAATGTGTGTCTAAGTAACACAGGTAGAAAGGCATAATGATCCCTTAAACCATTTCCTGACATCCTAGCAAATATCTCTGATGATAAAGGATTAGTTAATTACATAACATCAGAATGTCACTCTGAAATAATTAAAATGATATCCTTCTATACCTCAAATAATACCTATAGAATGAACAAAATTTACATTATATTCCTAGCAACATTCCTAATATTCAACATCTTAAACTATTTCATCCTATCACCAAATAAGCAAAGAAAACAAAAAGCAACATAAACGTCAACAAAACAAATTGAAAGTGATAAGAAATATATTCTCAATCTTTGACCCAACAACAGAAATCAACAATCTTCTATTACACTGAAAAAGAATAGCCATTGGATTACTGTTGATCCCAACAAGAATCTGATTAAACTCATCACGAAATAGTATACTAGTAAACCTTCTAATAAACAAATTACACAAAGAAATAAAACAATTTTAAGAGGAGGAAAAAAATAAAGGAAATTCAATCATTCTAACTTCACTATTTCTCATAATCTTAATACAAAATTTCCTACGATTTTTCTCTTACTTCACCCAATTTTTGTTTTTGTTATTTGACCAAATTTTTGTTCACTCAAACATTTATGTACAAGCCTGTATGTGACCTTGAAACTTTATACACTGTATTGGAAACACTTCGCACACAGTTCTCAATTACCTTATTATTATTGCAGATACAGATACATGTTTTCCTTCTAACAACCACACTTAAAAATTCACCGTTCCAACAACAGCTTTTAAATTGTGTAAAATGTTTTTCTAAATGTTTGACACAATCGTCACTTTTTACTGCCTAGGTACAAAACAGACTCCCTCGCTATAGCTTTACAGACTTGCACCTATTCAAATTCACCCCTTCCGTAAACTTTATTATTGTTCCCAATTGACATACTGTTAAATTTATCTATTTTCGAATAGGTACATATTTGAAATTTTCAATACATTCCATTCATTGTGTTTTACTCCAACTTGACACAGGATCGGCGTGTCGCTGGAGTCTTGGGTTTAATTCCATGGTTAAGGCGAGAGTGAAGACTATAAGGAACTAAACAAACAAAATATTAATTAAATGAATAAATAGACATCCCAACTTTAGATCCCGCAGTTCTGGCTGCATTAGCTGGGACTGCGTCGGGTCGTGATGTTCAAGCATCCAGCTCGGACTGACTGAGAAATGAAAGCCATAATGTTTTATTTTACAGCAGTATATACATAAAAATACACCTCATAATATGTCACTTTCTAACATAAAAATATTCGTTTCATCACCCTCGGTATTTTTCCTACATCATTTGTGAATTTGACTACTTTGGCAATCCTCTCAGTGTTTATCATAATTTCAGCTCCCAGAATGACGATAGGAAGAATACCGAGTTACAACACGTGTGTACACTTGCTGCAATTTAGTTTTAACATGGTTAAATACATCAAAGTAAAATGTAAGTTCATACACCCTTTTGAGATCTTTACACAACCATTGGCTTTCAAGACTTAAAATTTCGACAGTTCCAGAAATTTCCTATTCCGTTACTTTGACACTGACCAAGGGCGAACATGCTCGCTCACTATACCCAACCTAAACTCTCCCTCCCCCTGTCCCTTCCAAGCTGCTATACAGGCACGTTACATTTCCTTTTCCACCCTAAACTAAATTACCAAATTTCAACAATTCTGTCTTATCTGCCAAAATATAAATTTTGATAATACATAAAAACAAACAATCCACAAATAAGGGTTATATCGTTTAACAGGAAGTCAACAATTTTCAAAGACATCATCAAACTTAATTCTGTCCCATTCCTACTCGTGAGGGCTGTTACGCAGTGTGTAGTGGTAATTCGTCACTCACATTTCGGAACAGCCTTTCGGTAAAATGAAGTCTCTTCTTGGATTTTTTGAACCTTCAACTGGGAGCGATAAGTCGGTAAGGGTTTATCACTATACGCTGCGTAAAATCACTGAAGACCACAGATCTCGTCTATTTTGCGGCGGAAGCCCGAAGAAATAACTAGTTATAGATACAAAATGGTAAAAATCAAAGACAATGCTACACAGCTCCTATATTGTTACTCTGTTTCTTTTTGGCGTGACAGCCCCCCATTGGGCCAGGGCCTCCTCATTCACGAGGTTTCTAGATCACACACAACGACGCACTACAGTAGGTAGGACTCCTCTGTTCGAATGATCAGTTCGTCGCAAAGACCTCTACCTTACAACATATACAACACACAATTGACAGACCTCCATGCCTCCAGAGGGATTCGAAACCACAATCTCAGCAGACTTGTGCCTTAGATCGCACTGCCACTGGGACCGGCATACTGTTACTTTACATTCTGCAATAATATTTCATTAAGAAGGACTGTGACATGTCCAAACGTCTGTTACCACACATAATTACAGGAGTTCTAAATTAAATGTGACTGTACGGTACTTGGTTTTCCTTTCAGTTTCTTCTATAAGAAGGGGCAAGACACATTTAATTTATGTTTACAGTTCCTGACTCTCATTCTCTCCAGCTTCGCTTTAGAATATGTAATTTGAAAGATTATAGAAAACCAGAAAGGACTGAGGTTGTGTGGGATGCTGGTGATGGACGAGTGCAGGGTGCTGACGAATATATTTGTACCTAGGAAGGAGGCAAAAACAGAAGTTTGGAGAAAATTTAAAACGTGCATTTCATTTTTAGTATTCCGCGACAAATATTATTGATTCAGTAGAACTGGTCGGGCGGGACACGAGGCATACTGATATAACACATCAAAGCTTGCATAATTTTAGTCCCAGAAGAAATGAGAAAACTTTGAATGAAACAGACTGGTAGAGAGATCTGACTTTGACATTCGCAGGTTACAGACAGCAGGTGGTCTCTTTTCCAAAAGCTAATATGTATTTGGGCTCCATGAAATGAAAAGAATTTCCTCAGCAACTGTTAGCCTTTCAAAGAGGGCTAAGCTATTTGGAGTTACTGTACTTCCCTGATAGTCGGCATTGTGGTTTCGTATTCAGTAGAACCAATTTCAACCACTTCAATTTTGTTCGTTTCCCCGTTTTTTTCTAAGCATACCATAGAGTAGGCCACGGCATGTACCTTCATAATTCTACATTTCTGTCTATGTTGTGTCTTTTTGTATTAACTCGGCTTTCCTTTGCCTATTGGTATGGGTCTTACATACACCTTGTAGATACAGGCATTTGATCTCTTCTGGCAGAACACATTGTATCAAACTCAGAAAACTGAAATCTTCAGCAACGTTTTATTTGAAATCTTGTCATTTTTTATTTAGTTATTTCTCAATCTATCTATGAAAATGTTATAGCTGCTAGTCTTCGGATTCTCACCACACTCTTCGCCGTTCTGAAGCAGAATTTGGATCTGAGTTAGACGAAGTGGTCTTTGCTTCACCGTTTCGACACATCTGATAATTCTCGTTATCAGGAGCTCGTATTGTAGATTGATATTTGGCGCAGTGCCAATAGGCTCAGGCCTACCAAACGATTGTCGTAATCCTATTGTTCTGTGATTCTCAATTATTAGACGATTAAAAAAAATGTGGGAAGATAATCATGAATGGCTACTTATTTGATAGAGGCAGCCATGACTTAGAATTCAGGTGGACAACACGACTAAGGCAAAATGACATAAAGTGAATACAGCTGGTAGACGGAAATGATTGCAGGTGCAACAGCCTATGTAATGAACAGCAATCTGTGACCCTGTGATTGCACAAATGAATATTGCTCATTTCTGAGGACTTATTGAACAATTACAACACAATAAAACCACGAAATACCAGACGCCATCACATTATGACATAATGAACCACAGAAATTCACATTTTCCTGCTCCCCCGGTAGGTAATAATGCACCCTGAAGATGTCTGCTTGCTGGTAGCTGGCTGACAGGCTGACACGTACCGTGCCTGTGTTGTGTGGAGCGGTGTTCTGCTTGATGCAGTGAGACAATGAAAGAGAAGAGGAATATAATGTTCTGGGAAGAAGTTGTATTTTTCAAATGTTTTATCCACACAACGAAGCGACGTAACAGCAACAAGAACACTAAATTATTACCTATGCTATGAGATAGTGTGACTGCTTCTGTCTGCAGTTTCCATTAGTTTATAATCACATTACGTAGCCGAAATATCCCCCTAAAAGTACGTGTTACAAAATTTAACAACATTTATGCAGATCGGACTGATGCTGTGAGGTTCAATATTGGTACACAAATTTGGTTTGGTCCGATTTAATGTCTTTTCATACTTACGGTATTGTATGCCTTCTCCTCACATACCACCCCCAAGGAAAAACAGTTGGTATCCGCCGTCCATCCTCCCTTCGCCTGAAATCATCATGATGAAGTATTCAAACTCTATCCTGTAAACTGACAAATTAATTACTTCATTTCAGCAGGATTGTCGTTAGGTTTGTCTGATACAGTAATGTGTAGGTGGGCTGTGACTGACTGCTGCCTCGTGTATGCTTAATGATCAAAGTAATCCTTGAGATGAGATAGGCTACCATGCCAGTGCACTGCGAATGTAAGTTGTCCTTTGAAATTTGTTCACTTTACTGATACCCACTTTAGAGCAAAGCGAGTAGGTCACAGATTCATTTACATCCTCAAAAGTCTCGGTTTGCACTCAAAAACACCGAACTGCAAAACTCCTAAAAACTTGACAGTTGATGGATGTTCTACCCAGACTCAAGCTTTTGAATGCCTTAACAGCCATCACACAATCCTGCTGTTTTCCATAGTTATGTTATTGACAGCGAAAGGAGTTTATCTGAATCAAGCTGTAAAGGGTTTGAACCTGAATCGCCTCCGTTGTATTCAGGCTTCCTATATGCCTAAGAATATGAAGAATTTCATTAAATTTTGAATCTAATTTTTTCTCCAATTCATCGTGTCGAAATTGCAAATGGGACCTTTTTTTTTTTTAACAAGCGCAACTCCTCTTGAATTTCGGTAAATTTGTCTTTCTCTTTAGGCTCCTTTCTCTTGCTGATTATATTTAATAAAGATCGAACAGCAGCGGACCCAATTCTATTCCGCCGGTTTGGATATATTACAGTTATTTTTTCTTTCGGTTCTAAAAAAACTGCACGTAACTGTTCTATCAATTTCAGAAATCAATGTTGTTCTTGCCGCTAGACTCAGCGTTTCTGCTCTCCTTCTTATTTCTCCTGTATCATTTACGGCCAGACCGTTCAACAAGTTCAATGAAACAATCGCCACCACAACAACAAATAGTAAGAATATCACGTGACTTGTGAACGGAAGAGTGTCAAAAGAGAGACTGGAAGCTTCAAATTCACCTGTGAACATGACGATTTTCTTCAGTATTGAGACGGGAATATTGGCGAACATTTCAGCACCGCCTTGTTCTGAGCTTCCTTTGAAAATAATGTAGAAACTGAGGGCGAATCCTATCAACAGGGTAACATAGCCCGCCACGAATCTCAAGAATGTCCAGGAAACCGTTATGAGCACCTTATATTGTACTGACAGCAGCGGGAGTCGACCTAACACCGGTAACAACACGGCCCATCCCACAAAAAGGGCGACTGCGGAGATGGGATGTTTCCATTCATCACTTTCCACCCCACCGAAACAAGCTACGGGAGTAATAATGACCATCAATATTTGCAGATAATTCTGCAGTGACCGTACATAGATTCCTCTAAATATAATCAGATTTATCACCTGTCTCGCAAATAGCACCGTTAATGACGCCACTATAATCCCCTCCTTAGTATTCAGGCTTCTGTTGTTTTGTTGAGATGTGGAGATGCTTTCATTTACGCCAGACATTCTGAACCTAGCGCTAAAATTGAAAAGGCCGATAGTGTTGCTGGCAACACTACCGTCATTTAATGTGTTGTAAGGTTCAGAAAGTAGAATACCTACGGTCATGGAACACAAGCATATAACATACAAACCACATCTAAGAAGAAAATTACCCTGTATTTTTGCCATCTTAAAATCAAGAAAGTTGACATGACCGGATGTGTCAGTAATTCCCTATAAAGTCCACTTTCAGCGATACGAGGAAAAATATTAATACACGGCTGATAATTCAACTTGAGCTGGAGATCCTTACTAGTTAGCGGTTTATCGTTATCCTGTAGGCAGTCGTCAAGAATCTCATTCACTATTGACACATTGTCTGATAACAGTATTTTACTGCCACTTTCAAAAACCCTGACGTCAGCATCTTTACTCAGTAACAGTTTTGCTCTATCCCGGAATTCGCGTTCCACCGAAATATAGAGTGGAGTGTTCCACAAACTGTCCCGATCTGTCGTCCCTGTCACTTTCGCAACAAGCTGATGACACAGCGCGGTGCAAAGCTGTATTTCCTTTACTGTCGATGGTGTTAACTTTTGTCGTGCTGTTGGTGAGCAAATTAGAGAGTGCTTCGTGGTCACCACTTTCGACCACCTCAAATATTCCTAGAAAATACCCCTGAAGCCGATCAACGCCTACCTCTATTCGTTCTTCCTTGAGTGGCCCATGTTGTGTCCTACTCGAAGGGCCTGATTCAGGGTTTTCCTTTGAAGTAACTCCTGAAGGTAAGCTGCTCATTTCTACTGATTCTTCCTTGTCCAGGAGACTCGCAGACTCACCATGTGACTCGGCATTTGACTCGTCTTTCATCGTCAGGTGCTGCGTAAGGAGAAACAGACACATATTTAGCTCCAGTGGAATAACGATTTGGTTGTTGTTGTTGTTAGTAGTAGTAGTAGTAGTAGTAGTAGTAGTAGTAGCAGTAGTAGTAGCAGCAATAGTAATGGTAGTAGTAATAATAATAGCAGTAGTAGGTGTAATAGTAGCAGTAAAATTAGTAGGTGCTGAATAAATACAGCATCTGAAATCTTAAGTATCTTGGTTTATTTTACCTTATACATGATTCACGAATCAACCGAGTGTTGACATAGACAGTAAGGATGGCTGTAACACAACTATTGTATTGATGATGGTATTTAATTGTCACAAACAAGTTAGCTATATGTTTCGGCTTTGTATCAATTAACCCATCTTCACCCTGCAGAAAAATTGTATAAGAATTGTAGCTGTATGCTTGTATATTAAATGGTAATTTATAACTCATTTTCTTGTTTTTTGACAAAAGTTGTCATTTAAAAACTGGTAAAATGAAATATTAATGTTATTAAAATTAATGACAATAGTAAATTTTTACGTCGTGACTTGATAATTTTGACGTCTGATTTCTTGTTTCTCTTGCTTGAGGTCACTTATGTAGACCGATACACTCACGCTAGCACACACAACACAAACACACACACACACACACACACACACACACACACATATATATATATATATATATATATATATATATAATGCATAATTTAGCCAAAAACCGCGTTTTCTACTTGGCGCTTTCTTCGTCAAACATCGACATGGAATTCGTTGCTAGTAGTTAAACGAAGAAGTTAGTGCAACAAGTGAAAGACATTAATTGTGAACCTTAGTTTTGAAAACCACAAAATCTCCTCAGACTGACAGTTCAATATACTGTGTTAGAAACTGTGTTGGAGCGGAGTTCTGAGGAGAATTGTAGAGCATCAGAAATTTAACAAAAGTGGAAGCAGCGAAAATTACGTATTAAGTAACTTCAATATTCGTACCCCTATATTAATATTATTACTATTGTTTGAGTTTGATGAGTTACGGGGGTGCATGAAACACGAATATTAGAGAGGATAGCAATAAACATTTGGGAGTATTAAGAGGGCAATTTTATGTGGAAAAAACAACAGTTTAAATGAAATATTATTATTAAAGTTATTATGGTAAATACCGGTAATGTAGGAGTGAGTTGGGGTGGAGTGTTTGAGAATCGGCTACAACCAAAGGGTTTCGGTTCTGGTTACTTTCTTTCTTGTTTGGATGCGTTGGAAATAAATGAAAATATTTCCCAAAATAATATTAAATTCTGGGCAACCATAATATTTTGGGCTAAAATTATTCTGTTTCTTATGTGCTTCTATCAAATTACAATGATTTTATTTTACTGTCATCTCGTAATTCATTTCACATTCCACATTAACTGCCTCAACATCACAACTTGCTGTTTGCTGTAGTTACAAAATGGCTATGTTGAATGTGCCATTTAAAGCAGACAGCTGTGGTTGTGCACTGAATTGCTGTCTATAGAGCGTTCAATTCTCGTAATCTTTCCTAACACAACAGAAGTTTTTCACGCTAAATTTTAAATTTCATGTTCAAAAGCTGCTGGCGCTTTGTATTAAATTTTCAGAGATCGTTTAATTTTATTCCTTTGTCGATCTTATCTAACACAAATTAAATTAACGTAAATTAGTGTGTTAAAGACTGATTTCCTGTAGCACATTTTATCATTTAACTATGTTATTGGAAACACAATCTTATACATAACTGTAACAAATATACAGGCAATTGTGAGAAAAATTTTTCCTTTGCTATAGTTAAAAGAAATTATATTGTAATACAAATTTTTGAAATCATTAATTTAACTTTCTTTATTTTTCTTACTTAAAATATATTGTTCTATTTACTTCTCTGGCTCCTTCATATTTGCAACTGCTCTGACAAAATTTCACTTAACATTGAATAAGCTTCTAACACCTTAAGATTTACACTTTCATCTAGAGCAATGTGCACGTACTGGCAAAATACCGTGTATGTATTATCAGTCTTGATGCTGAAGTGCCGAATTAAAGGTGGCAAAAATCCATCCAGTTCAAATATATCTTATCTGACAAATTCCTTCAGAATATTATTATGCGTCTAACTCTTATTATGCGTCTCAGCTCTTATCATGCGCCTGTTTTCAGTTGCGAACGTAATAATCTGCAAATTCAATCAATAGATCAGGTAAACCCTTCACCATTAGTATTAACATTATAAAGAAGCGATTATCAGCAATAGGAAAAAAGAAATCCGCCGAACCAGACGGCATTCCTGGGAAAATTTTAAATTTAGGGTGGAAGCTAAAGTTGCATACCTCACGAGATGGCTGGATATTGCGATGAATAATAATGTTATCCCTGGTGACTGGAAAAATATATAGTTGTTCCCCTTTACAAAGGGGGAGATTGATCGGTAGTTAGAAAATATAGACCGGTCAGCTTAAACTTGGTGGTTTGCAAACAAATGGAGCACCTTATAACAGGGTATCAAATACAAGTCTGGGAAATGAGTTGGTGGTTATATGAGGGTCAGCATGGTTTTAGATCAGGATACTAATGCGAAAGTCAACTAGTTACGGTTTGTCAGGATATAACGGATTCGCTGGACGAGGGAGTGAGGACAGACGCAATAATAATAGGTATTTCAAAGACTTTCGATTTAGTTCCACATTATAGGCTGCTTACGAAAATCGCGACAACCGTAGTGGATTTGAGGGTAGTTGTATGGTTAAAGCAGTTTCTCTTAGGACATTCGCAGACAGTTAAAGTAGACGGACAATTATCTGAGAAAGTCAGATTAACCTCAGGAGTGCGGCAAGGGAGCGTATTAGGTCCTTTACAGTTTCTTGCTTATGTTGATGATATTTGGAGAAACATTGAATTAATATGCGGCTGTTCGCAGATGATTGTATAAAATACCGGAAAACAATAGACAGCAGTGAAATAGATAAGTTACAGACGGACCTAAACAGATTAGGAGAACGGGCGGAAGAAAATGTAATGAATATATATCTGGGCAAAGGTAAAGCAGTAAGCTTCACAAAAGCTAGGGTGAAGGAAAGAATCAGGTATTATTTTGGGGATCAATTAAAGCTGGAGACAAGTAACTTTAAATATTGAGGAATAATTATAAGCAACGAACTAAACTGGGCAGATATTGTCAATTACACACTACTAAGAACATGGAAGGCACTTCATTTCATACTTCGTGTACTCAAAATGGGACATAATAATAAAACGAAATGTTAAGCTTATACGGCACTAGTGAGCCCGATACTTGAGTATGGAGCGGTGTGTTGGGACCCATTCAGATAAGGTCAGGCAAACGCTTTAAATCGGGTGCAAAAAAGAGCGGCTAAATGTGCAAATAACATAAGTGAGTCGGGTTGGGAAACTTTGGCACAGCGAAGATTGATAGGCGAACATGCACCCTTTTCAAGGCAAACACCGGCAGACGGGCTTGGAAAGCGATAGAAAATAGACTTCTGAAACATGCTATCTGAGCAGGGGCGACCATAATCGGAAAATTAGAACTAGGAAACATACAATAGATGTTGGTAAATATTCCTTCTTAAATATGAACATTAAAAGCTGGAACCAATTACTTGCAGGCTTACTAGCGTCCTTCCCCTGTAAACTAAACACTTTTAGAAAGAGGATTATGAATGTAGTTACAATTAGGGAAATTGAAGTGGGGATTGAATGTAAATCAGTGAAGTGATGTGAAGTGCAGTGATGTGGAGTGAATTGACGTGATATATTTGAAGTGATTTTGTTTTGAACTGAAGTTAAGTGAAGGGAGTTACGTTGAAGTTCTTGGGGACAAAAGTAACATGCACATTGTGGTGACCTTATATTGAGGGTACTTGAATGTATTGTGACTATTTTATTTGGTGTGTATCTTGTACTGTGGTTGATTTAACTTGTTTCGTAATACGTGTTGTGTGTGTGTGTGTGTGGGGGGGGGTATTGTAATGTATGGGTGTGTGCATGTGTGAGTTTTGTAATTTGTGGGTGTTTTGGTAATATGTGTACTTCTATTTACTGTCTTATATTGTTTATGTTCTGTATATTTATTCTTTGTATACTTTTGTTTAATTTTGTAAGTTATGTATTTTTATGTTATGTTTATATATCTTTATTGTTACGTGTATTCTGTTCTGTATATTCTGTTTTCAACGTGCCAACTGGCACTGTTCGACTACCCTGACAGAGGATTTTCCGTTCTTTTTCGTCAGTTGTAAGACAAATGCCAGGGTAAAACTCACAAGGACGGGGCACGGCCCGCACTCTTCCCAAATTAATTGTGTTGTTCTATGTATTTTTTGTGTGTAAATGTGTACAGTACTACTGCCACCGGCTGTCAAACCATTTGCAGTTAACAAATATATCTATGTCTATATTCTTGGTCTTTCTCGCATTTTGTTATCTAACAAGCGTCAGCGTCTGTATGTATCCCTTGTAACCCCCCCAAACGACATATCCAGTACGCTGTTACATCCTAAATTCTAAAGCACTAAGAATTTGAAGTTTTACTTGAATTTAATTAGGAGTAACATCACGATAGTACGTGGAGGGAGTGAAGAAGTATATCCACGTATTTTTAATTGTTTCGCTAGTGTAACATGAATGGTAAAACTCTCTCCTCTCCTTTCATGACCAGACAAAGAACCCACAGGACCCTTTGAATGTGAGTTTGGGTGATTCCCAAATCTGGTCTGGACCCTTCGAAGAAAGGAACTGTTTCTGGTCCTCGTCCAGAATGGAACGACGACTTCTGTGTCGCACATTACTTAGCCTGTCCCCTACACAAACTGAGCTACCCAATCAACAATAAATTAAATGTATCACACACGAAGCTACTCGTTACGCAGTCTCCTATATTATTTATCTCAGAATCCTTTGATCAAAATATTTCCCTGAATTATGTCATTTGAAAATTTGTCCCTCCTCAAAATTAAGACCAATTTTATACCTCACTAATGTTCACTTCACACTCAGGTCGTTTTACCGCCCCGGAAGGAAGCCCACAGTACCCACTGAATATGATGCTGCCTGGGCCTCAGACCCAGTCGAAAGCTTTCTTAAATGGAAAATTTTCTGCTCCCTGTCGAAAATTGAAAGACTATTTCTTGGTCGCCCATCACGTATCCTCGACCCTAACACAGCCTGAGATCTCTACTTATTATACATTAAACAAATCACGAATTTCCTCTTTATTCAGTGTGCCATATTGCGGCTCACTGCAGAGTACTTTGATTAGAATATTTCTGTATAACATCTTTTTTTTTTTAGACAGGGGTTTTACTTCAGACTATGGGATTTTATTTTTTACACTATAAAAGGCAACTGACCAACTGAATTAAATGCCGCATAATTTTGCAGCAGCGATAAGACAAAGATGTGACATGCAAAGGCATGGCTCATCTGTACAGCTAAACAAATTAATATGAAAAATCTGCGCTATCCAAATTGCCATAACTCAGTAACAGTAAAGTGTTGCAGCACAGAAACTTATTCTGCCATAACATCTTCTTACCAAGTCAGCAGTCTCCAGGGAGAAGATGTATCCTTGGAGATCTGACAAATACTCGGATAGTTAAAATGTTGCTAAGATTCCTAAAAGCCTAAAGCTCATTACCGTGTTTACAGGAACTTGCCTCTGGATCACTAAAAACTGCATGGTTAGTGATCACTTTCTTATTATATCAAATCGGTTTTCTGTCTTAACAGTTGTTTCAACCCAGTTTTCCAGATGTAAAATTTTTATGCATTTCTAGTTTCTGCCATTCATGATATAGTTAACGCCAATCTTCAATAATTAAGCATCTAATTAAATCTAACATTAAGCGTGAAAAATTTTTGAGCTCCTAATTACCTTCCTCCAAACTCCTGTTACTTTTCCCTTCATTCAAAATCATATGATATTATTCTTGATCTTACCATAAGACTGACAATATAGGCTGTTTTTCTTATTTTTCCTGTATCGCCCACGGCCAGACCGTTCAACAAGTTCAATAAAACAATCGCTATAATGATTAAAAAAAACAGCAGTGAAAAGCAGACTAGAGAATTCTAATTTACTTCCGAACATGAAATTATTCTCACTATTGAGATAAAAGGATTAGTGAACAGGAGAGCATCGTCCACTTGTATATCTTCTTGGATAAGAATGTAGAAACTTAATCGACTGCCAATATCAGGACGAAGTATCCAGCCATGAAAATCAAAAATGTCAACCTGACTGTTTTGAGCATCTCCATTTGAACCGAGAGCTGTGGCAGTCGCCCTAAAAGCAGTACCAACTCAAACCACCCCAGCAGGATGGCGATGGCAAACAGGTGTCTATTTACCTCGATGCTGTCCACTATACCGGAACTTGATGTGAACGTAACAATAATCAGCAGTAATTGTAACCAGTTCTTCTGCGACTGTATGTGACTCCTACGATAAATCAACAGCTGTACCATCCATCTCATAAATAACAGACCCAATAGGATCATAAGGATATACCACAAGACCTGCGAAGTCTTGTACCACGTTGCATCTTTCATGCCAGAAGTCATATCGTTGTCATTAAGACTGAGCGGGCCACTAGTGTTTATGGCAACGCCTCTGTGACTTGCTGTACCAACATATTCGGAATATAGAATGTACAGAGACAAGAAAAGAATAAACATAACGTAGAAAACAACACCTCGGAATAAAAACAATCTCACTCTTTCTTTATTCCATATTAAACTCAAGAAAACTGACAAGGCTGGATGGACCTCTCTCCACATGAATGTTGTAGTCATGCTTGAATATCCGATGCAGAGATTTTATTGGTTAACAATAATTTCTATCACCCCCTTTGCCGAAACACATCTTCGCCGACATTTTATAGCCCTAAAAATAACCACGAGAGGGAAGAAGGCTACCTTATAATCATTGGATTTGAGAAGTTTGATGGAACTAGTAGTCATATGCTGCCTAGTGCAATGTTCCGTTTTATTTGTTCGTAAACCACGATGATATCAATTTTCGGCGCTACCTTCACATATTAATATTAAATATGCACGTACAGCAACCTGACTTTCTGTAATAAAACTAACAACTTTGCTCTATAAAAAATTCTCGCACTCAGTGTCTTTACGAAAACACTCGTACTCCCAAAAGATGTTCTTGTTTTGGGTTGCTGAGACGTGGGATGTTTACACAGGCTGACGCTTTGGAGAAACGTATTTCCTCCATCTTCAGGAGAACTGTGTTGCTTCAATTTCATGTTAAAGTGATACGGATCGTGAAATTTGTTAGCGATTTCGGGAGGTTTAAAGAGTTCGGCCTGTCACGGGTATGGAAGACGAGAAAATGGGGTGAGTTTGTCTGGAGCTAATGGGAAGTATGGTGCCCAACTATAGCCTAACTTGTTTGAACAGTGAAATGTGTGTAAATAGTATGAACAGTGACTGTGTTCTCGTCTCTATACAATGCAGCTTAGCAGTAACAAGAGTTCGGACCATAGACACTCTCCATATTAATTCCGCCTCTCCCACTGATGAAGTCCAAAAAGAGGGGAATTTGGGAAATATTAATTACCTTTGGCACAGTACAACCTTTCTGCTGTTTCCGCCTTGTGTACCTGTGATTGGCCAAAGAACCTGATTTATAAGCGATACGTTATTTACCCCATATTTTCAAATTCCCCTCCACAATATGGTCATCGTGAAGATGGAGATATTATTTTGTTCTAAATTCCGAAACATTTGGCCGCTAGTCTGTGCAAAGACGCAAACTACGTTCATCGTTCAATCAAATACCCTCAGTGAAAATTAAAAACTCAAACAGACCAGTTTCTCCTTCGAAATTTCAATAGACCCACAATAGGAAAATATATTCAATATGAAATAGATGACAAGCTGGTCGAATTAGTTTGTTTCATTTTTCTTAATAAAGCATTATGAGTGACATTTCATTCGCGATTTTAATTGGTAAAGATAACGCAACCACAAAAAATGGTAAATTATGAGCCAAATGTGTTGTACACATCACCTAGTATTAGGCAGTGTATACAAAAAGCAATTTTGTTCCACTCATTCTGAACTTCGGCAATAGATGGAGGTGAGTTGTCAGTTTCACGTCCTGGCCCTACAAGAAACTCCTCAGCACTGTCTGGGCTGCATATTCATTTGCGTTGTTTTTTAAATTTGAAGAATAAATTAGGAATTGAGACTTTCCCAGAGGAAGTCAACAATTTTTCTTTCTTCCAGAGCAACCAGAGCAGCTCAGGAACCCACTCAGCCTCCCCTGTAGTACCAGTGGCTCTTTTACCAGAGGTAACTCAGATGGTCATGAGGATGACTCCTCATCTCGATCCAGTTCGCTAGTGTAAGAAATTACGTCGCTTAACAACATATTCCTCATAAATTTATCCTGGCGTAGGTATTATTTAACTCCAGAAACAACTTCACCTTAATAAAAGATAAGTAGTTCATTTACTGAAGGATGTGATTCATCGTCGTCATCATCATCATCATCATCCGTCACGATTCGTACCTTAATAAAATTCTTTCTGATTTTGAGTGCCCATCGTCAGGTTTAATAAAATATTAGTGGAGTGTGAATGACCAACTAAGCTTTCAGGTTATGTATGTTATGCTTAAAAGCATATATTTTACATTCCTATACTAGTATGTATCCATTTATTGTTGCATAATTTAGAATAAATTAAGAAAATTTTGCGCACAATTGTAACTAAATTTATACGTAATTAAACTTGGAAAATTGTATGCAGTCAAACACAACTGTTGTGTTTGATTGCATACAATTTTCCAAGTTTCACACACACACACACACACAACGGGGATGACACACTTCCTACGTAATTAAAGTTCAAGGAGTTGTTTGACCTTTCGAAATAAGAAAGACGAGCACAGGGACATAAAGAGTGAATATGTTCAAAATAGTAACATATGGATGTAGAGATATTTTTGTTCTTAATTACGAATTTAGATAACACTTTTACATTTATTTTATAACAATACACACCATATCTGTTTAAGGTAAACTGAGGCGCATTCGTGCAACTATTGTTACTGTGAACATTCAATAGGTTTTACGTCTTCCGAGCGTGTATTTGTAGCCTCATTTGCCCAGCATACAATGCGAACCCGTCATATTTTCATCCTTGGCCTGTCCGGTTCTACAATATTTTTCAAACTTATTTAAAAATAAGCGTAATTTAAAAAGAAGTTACTGAGAATAATTTTTTCTTATTTTCTGCACGACTTTTTTTCTGAAACATTTCTGACTCTAAGAAGAACTGTGCGATGTGTTATCAAAAATGTATATTGGTCTTCACGTAAAGTAACCGTTATTCTTGTCCGATTTTAATGAAACTTCAATTTTCTGAAAAGATTTTCGAAAAATTAGCCAAATATAATATTTCATAAAAATCCGACCAGTGGGAAACAAGTTGCTCCATGCGGTCTGAAAGACGCACAGACAAATATGACGAAACTTATAATTTTTTTCAATATTACGAATCTGCCTAAAAATTAAACCGATATTAATTAAAGAGTAATTGTTTACTTTCGATTTTCAATCAGTTTCTTATTATTTCATGACCGTTTTAGGCTCAAGAAAGGTCTGGGACTGCATAAAAGGAAATTCGTCAGAATATATCTCCTGATTGTAGTGGAGTTTTGAAAATATGGTTTGAAGCAACAAGGAACCAGTAGTATTTTTATCAAAGAAGGCAGAATGGTTGGGGCAAGAAATCAATTTAACCATTAAAGTTACTACCAAATCATTTGCTTCAGATTACGAAATGTCATGCTTTTCAGGTACACGTGATCGTCGAAAACGTTGAAACCTTAGACTGTGAGTGGTGTGCTGTATTTTTGTGTTTGTGCATGTGTGTGTTGGTGTGTGGTGTGTGGTGTGTGAGTGTGGTGGGTGTGTGTTTGTGTGTGTGTGGGGGGGTGTGTGTATTGGTGCGTTGGTGTGTATGTATGTGTGTGTGTGTGTGTGTGTGTGTATTGGTGGGTTGGTGTGTGGGTGGGTGTGTGCTTGTGTGTGTGTGTGTGTGTGTGTGTGTCTGTGTGGGTGGGTTGGTGGGTGGTTGGGTGGGTGCGTGTGTGTGTGTGTGTGTGTGTGTGTGTGGGTGGGGTGGTGTGTGTGTGTGTGTGTGTGTGTGTGTGGTGTGGTGTGTGTGTGTGTGTGTGTGTGTGTGGGAGTGTGTGGCATGTGTGTGTATGTGGGGTATGTGTGTGGGTGTGTGTTTGTGTGTGTGAGAGGGGGGTGTGTGTGGGGGTGGGGGGTGGGTGTGTGTGTGTGGGTGTGGTGGGCGTG
>Ga0136643_10002713_pt1 | contig 23267 bp, 14 predicted proteins | sample TergutLab28metaG_FD_96883 | JGI IMG/M metagenome (GOLD analysis project Ga0136643, IMG submission 96883) | Labiotermes labralis P1 segment gut microbial communities from Petit-Saut dam, French Guiana - Lab288 P1 (version 3) (version 3) | ecosystem: Host-associated > Arthropoda: Insects >... | reverse complement strand
TGTTTTTAACGGGTTTTGTGTGTTATCAGGAGGATTAAATATACATTAGGGCTGTCCCTCTGCCCCCCCCCCCCGGGCCTTCATGGTCTGTTCTGAGGTGAACTTCACATTTTAATGGCGTTTACTGGTCGCGTGGAAGTACTCGTTTGGGTTTTCCTATGAAACGTGAGATTACAGTATTTTGCTGTAATTCCGGAATGAACCATACGCACTACATAGATATAAACATATGCTTGTATAGGAAAGCTTCAGTTGATCTGACATGACGCACTCCTAAATAATAATAATAATAATAATAATGACAAAAGATGGCGTCCTCTTTCCGAAATTTACAAAAATCTGCCTAGGTTAAGAAACATACGTCTTAAAACACGTGATTTTAACCGCGGTCTAAATGAGATCCTCAGTAATGTTGGTTGTTATATTGCGTAACGTCCCAGAGAAGCGAAGATCTGAACTTAAAACACCCTATATAAGTCGACACGGTGAACACAATTCGTCTAAGATAACCCACGTTAATTACATTTGTTTTCCTCTTGCTCAGAATCTTATGTATTATAATCTTAGACCTACATTAAGTCTTATATTTAGTCTTACATGCTGGATCTACGAGAAAGGAAGTTGGGACCGCAATGAGGCTATTTCAAACTCGTAGTTATCAAAAGCGTTTTCAGAGCGATGGAAACAAACATATGAGAAGTTCGGAGAATGTAGCAGGCATGGAAGGGAGAAGTTCGTACAAAATATTGGTCCGTACTCCTGAAAGAAAGTGGACATTTGGTGGACGCCTTCAAAGTTAGGAGATAATATTGAAATTGACTTTATGTAAATAAATTTTAAACATTTGGACAAGATTTTTCTGTCTGTCTGTCTGTCTCAAAACTGTTGTGATCTCTTAAACGTACCGCAAGTTCATTGTAAGTGGTGCATATAATTGTTTTGGGTGACAGAGCGCCCTCCTCTAGACGGAAGTGAATTATTATGGTTACGATACGATTATCATGTGATTAGACAACTAAGCGTGTTTCCTGCAGAATCACCGGACGTCACGATGGAGATTGGAAAGTTCCGGGTTTAAATGTCGACAAGAATATGTGCAATCGTTACATAGGTTTTGCATGATTTTTCTCAGTTCTTGGAGGAGGGTACTGGAATAGCATTCCTGCACCAGAATGCTCCGAGACCTTTTCATTTAACGTCCATTAATTCAGCATTTAATATCATCCCACGATATGACGCCATATGGTCAAATCTGAGCTATTACAAAGCCTTGCATCTGCTTGAGACCTGTCGTTTTCCAACGGTCGGTCGAACTCTAGGGTTTCATCGGTTGTGGAGGCTGGGGGAATTGCGTCATGGGTTACAGAGTAAAATGGGCCAGTCCTAGTAGAGATATTCTTAAAATGGCAAGCCAAATGCATGTGAGATTATATTTGCATGTAACATTAAAACATGGAGCAATTGCTAATTTACTGAAACTGCATTTCGGATTTTTTTTTAATTTAGCTATTTACTTCAACATTTAACGTTCCGATTTATAATAACAAAGTAGTGTCACTGTTTCTGCTGACATTCCTTCTGTGTTAATGCAAGTGGACGTCATTGTGTTATGCTCTTAGGATACATTATTTCATCAAACAGTGGACAAATATTACTACAATGTTACGATAATAATATTTTCAAGGTTGTTCACAAATACTAGTTTGTGAGATTGGCCTATATCACATTTACTGTTTCAGATAATATATTTCTATTAGTTTTACCTAAAATTTTTTCAGTTTCCAGAATAGAGTCAAGCCTGTTCCGGATTCATAGCCATTTTCTATGTTGTGTCCTTATATCTGTAGTCCTTTTTGGTTTATATTTAATCACGGTTCCTTGCAGTCGATAATTTTACATTTTGAGTCGGTCTTTCCTTCTTCTGTTCCATTTTAAGTTGAATAGATTGGTTATTTTTCTTTGCGTCTTCATATTCAATTTTACTTAATTTGGCACATCCACTAACACATTCTAAAGGGTTACGTTTGAATTTCGTTGAAATTCGCAATCGCTCTTCCTATTCCTCATTTTACTACCAAATAAGAGTGCAGAGGGCCAGTATATAAAAAATTCAAATTCCTTTATTTACTCACTTCCTGTTAGAGTGATCTGTGGTGTGACGCCTTGCAGTATAATAGGTATGTGTCCACACTACAATGCATCGTATCTACAAACTTTGTTTAGTCGCTGCCATGAAAATCTTCATTTTCGTATATTGACTTCTTGGTCACCCTGTGGGATGGATTGTGAACTCAGTACAGCATAAATTAAAGCAGCAGTTCAGCAAAAATATACCTTCACATAATAATAAAATAAATCTCTAATTCTGGGGAAATGCTTAATAAAATTTTTAGCGAATGTTTGACAAATTATTTAATTCAGTGACGTGCGATACTGAAAAATAACAGTACGTCAAATAACCTCTATGTGTCACGTGACAACTGAAAGTTCCAGTTCGTATCAAGAGACTCTTACGGCCTGTGTCTTCTACTTAGTTAGTGCTGTGACGCTGTGCGTGCTGAATGTACTTGGGTCAAGTGGGAAAAGTGTGTAAGTTCTGTGCAATTTCGTTGTGCATTAAACTTCTGGAGACGTGGCAAATGTTGCAGCATTTTAATTTTACAGACGTCCACGTAAGAATTTCTACTGCTATACCCTGTCCATGTGGTGTGTGTGTGTATAATCAGAACCATCAAGAGACATTCAATCGCCATCCAAAATTTTCTTTACAATAGTTCTAAATTAGCGTCGAAACCACATCATTCGTTATGAAGTGCGACGCGTCAAATGTAAACAAAATATTTCAAGACACAGTCAATATATACATATTCATTATTTGCATATTATTTTTGGAAATCTTAGATTATTTTCGGCAGGAGATTGAATTTACTCAGCTGTAATGCTGACATCTCAAAAAACCTGAGTACTAATGTGATAAATTGTCTTTATACCCCATACTATTTCCGGTAATATAAATTTATATACCATGTGACCTCTAGGCAACAGAAAGTTGTGTGAAATATAAACTTGCAGGAATTTATAAAAATGAGATTTTCATTTCTTTTGGCAAACAGGTGCTCCTGTATAATGAGGATATTTATAAACAGTACTCTTAGCAAAATATTATCAGAATTATCAAATTAAGGTGGATGGTATGGGCGGAAAATACAGCGTATATTGAACCTGAAGGCAGACCAGTTGGGGTACCACGAAAAAGTGACAAAATGCTATTAAAACCGATAATAAAAGAAATAAATGTAAGGTTTTTGGATTGGATTCATCTAGCCCAGGATACTGTCCAGTAGTTGGCTTGTAGGAATGGGGTAAAAAACCTGAATCGAAAGGAAGAGTGAATTAGGAATATTTCTTGACTAGTTGAGCATCTATTGGCTTTTCCAGCATCATTCTGCCCACCGTAACACGAACCAGATGTTGCATGCAACAGGGCACACTACTTTGGGTATATGACTTTGTTACCTGTTAATATTGGTCACACAAAAGATAGGCCTGTATTACATTATTTTAGGATTTAAAAAATTTTAGTCAGAAATTTCCTTCCATTTGTTTTCCTTACATCAAATGCGAACATACTTTTGAAAAATTTCCCCACGAAGTAATGAAACTTACCTCTTATGAAAAGGAGTATCAGTCGAGATATTTATGGAACTTGCTGATACGTGAAATTTGGTTTTTATCTTTTTAAGCAGCCTTTATGAAGTCTAGCAGAATTTGAAAATATTGTCCATCATGTAGTTGGTTTTACTGTAGAAGTCAGGCCGTTCACTGCGGCGATCCACGAAGTCAAATGCTGCGTTGTGAAGTAGAGAAGAAATGACGTAAATTTCTGAAATTGCGTAGAATTTTCAGAAGAAATTTAAAACGCATTATCATTTATATCTGAAGATGACGGTCCTTGAATTCGGGTCCGTAAATTTTTATACTCTTTCAATGCTAAAACGCAGCAACTTGTGCATTTCAAAGTCAGGTTTTCTGTGATCTTTCGTCAAATAGACACGACTTTTCAATTGAATATTGTACAAATTTGAGCCTGACTTGTCGTAAGCTCCTGCATTTAACAAACTGATTAAAAACTAAATAGATAATTTTAACATTCCTGCACTTAATGTGAGTACTTCTTTCTACTCGTCTTTTCATCCAGTGTTTTACAATTTGTGTGTGTGTGTATATTTGTGTGTGTGGGTGTGTTTATGTGTGTGTGTATGTGTGTGTGTATATGTGTGTGTATGTGTTTGTGTATGTGTGTATATGTGTGTGTATGTGTTTGTGTATGTGTGTATATGTGTGTGTTTATGTATATATATATAGTACATGCTAACATCTTGACAGGCTTCCCGACTGTGTGTTTGCGTTTGATGGATAAGCGCACGAGATAATGAATGGATGAATGCACACTGTTTATATATCACAAAATTTTCACTACACCATTCGTGGCCAACACTGTCTCTTGCGCTCTATACAGCACATAAAATTGCTGCGTTATTTTAAAAAATGCAAATACGAAGTCACTTAAACCCCCATACAAATAGAAAATAAAAATTCATTTACAGAACAGATGTCCTTAAGGACTCTTCGTCAGTTTTATATTGACTTATTGCACTATAAAATATTTGTGTTACTTCGAAAGTGTAAATTACATTAAATGAAGTCCAAACATTTAAACTTGCAATGAGAAATTACTGCAGCTGTGGCAACACAGTACCTTCAAAGCATAAAAATTATTTGTTAAGGTGACTATTGTAGTGCGTAAATTTTCTCTAAATTTCCTTAAGTAATGTTTGCCACTTTAAGTGATTAAATCAAGGAGGATGTGATAGGAAAGGCATATGGAACGCATGGAAGAGAAGAAAAATACAGAGGATTTTTATTGGAAATGCTTAGAGAAAAATATCGCTTGGAGGGTGGGGGCGCAGATGGGAGAATAGATTTGAAACTTGCGTAATAGAAAAAATTGCCAAGACGTGGGCTGAAATCATGTGGTTCAGGACAGATATCAGTGGCGAGATAGTTTGAACATGGCAATGAAATTTCATGTTTCATAAAGTGAGGGAAATTTCTTGTCTGAGAACTTATAATTTTTTCAGTAAGGAATTATTTTTACTGAGTTATTCATACGGTTACTTGCTTAGGCAGGTAGGAGGGTAGTTGGGGTGTTTTCAAGTCCTACCTCAATAAACTGACTTGTGTAGGTTTGCTATAGCTTAAAATTGAAGAGTGGCGAGCATCAACTTTATCACACAATTTCCTATAAAACCGCTCGAGATGTTGTAATTGTATTATCCCTGGAAATAAATACCATACGCTCCAATAATCTATAATTTTGGCATATTTGTTTTGTTTCACACCTAAGATATTGATGAGGAAGATTCAAATTTTATTTTATCCATTGTTTAAACATCTCTTGTACCTTTTAAAAGTTGCAGAATAAGTTACATTACCAGAAAGTTACTCTCATAACACAAATAGAACCACAAGCCTCGATAACCTATCATATAAAGTTCTAAAACAAAAAGTTTAAAAAACTTAGGAAGAATAAAATTTAATGGATTAAATGTAGTGCACAGATTTAAAAATTTTCAAATATTCAGGTGAGAGAAGGTTGCACTTTCTCTGCCGGTTATAAATCTACGATATTTAAATTCAAAATAAATGCCATTTGTGTTCGTAAAATAAGAAGTCAGGAAGTTAGGGGAAAAATTTTCGGTATAGTACTAACACAGTAATAAAATAGTAATGTTCAAATTAGTACTAGAAGTACAATACATATGTAGAGCGTCTTCAAAAGATACAGAATTTGCTCGCCATTTCACCTACTTCTGCTTAGTATATTATTTCATGCTAATGCGTCTTATGTTGCAACCTAATTTGTGTGTATTTGAGGAAGTAACGTAGTTCTGAAACTGGCGAGATTTTTATAGGTTTCGAAGTGAGTGCAAAGGCGTCGCAGACGAAAGGTTGTGAGGAACGAGAGGTACAAGTTAAGTGAAATATCAAGATGTTCACAATATAAAAACACGGGAGAGTATCGAGAGTAAAATCAGGGAAGTGATGGAAAGGCAATAATAAAAGTAGGTAGAGATTGTTTCGTATACATTTATCCATTTCCATTTTGAAAACATTCACTAAAATCTGGAGAAGAGTGTATCACTGTTTGAATGTAATATATTTGGAGCAGTCATCGAAACAGCGGAAATGTGTGGAATGGAAGTTTAGTGCCGTGAAGTAAGTGAAATCGTGCACAATTGACGACTGAGTGGTGTTTGTGGTTTGTAAGAATGAGACCAGAATTGCAGGCGCCAGCATCAGCACAGTTTACTGCATCATACATACTTGTATACATCTCTGCAACACCTATTAGGATTTGGGGTTAAGGTAGGTGGAAATTCTTTTGTTCCTTCCATTCCTTCATAGTCTATAAAAATCTCTGGCTGAGCCATTTAGAACTGAATGGATCGCACTGCATCATCTGGTGTTTGGACTGTCGCAGAGTCGTACGGTTTTGCAGTACATAAGCGTCAAAATGGCAGCCTGTATTTGAAAGGAATCGTGCATGTTTAAAGAAGTGTTTATACTGTTTTATTTGTTTCTGTGTACACTCCATCCCCTTCTCTATAGTTACGTCGCGATGCTAGGTTTTGTGACGTTAGGCAGGTAACTGTTTTAGATATAACGTGTACCTGAATTCTGGATCACATTGGTAGCCTATTGCTCCGACAGGCTGCAGGAATATTGACACTGGTATGGTGCAGCCAGTGGCGGACGAAACCAGCACTTTGATAGGTCGCGAAGAAATACACAAAACGTATCGATAATTTAAAAATATCATGGGTTTTTAATTGCTATGTTACGGGTAACTTTTGGCGTTCAGGTGATCGTGCATCGAGATAAATTCTTATAATAAAACCAACTTAATGCACTAATTTATCAAATTTATTTTTGGAATAAAACCCTACATGTTTCGGACAGTTCCTCTGCCCGTCGTCAGGAGTTTTACACTGTACGCACAGCAATGGTATATGTCATACAGGTTTGCTGACAGCAAGATCAGGACGGAACTGGTTTGTCCGGATCCTGCTCGAAAACTGTCAGCAAACCTGTATGACATATACCATTGCTGTGTGTACAGTGAAAAATTCCTGATGATGGACAGAGGAACTGTCCGAATCATGTAGAGTTCTATTCCAAAAATAAATTTGAGAAATTAGTGCATCTATTACAAGAAGCTACATGTAACGTTCTTGCATTGAAAAGCCTTTGTCCACAATTTGAATATTACTGACATATGAACTTTAAAAGTTTTAAAAATCCATCCTTATAGTAAAAATCTTTTAAGTTTTCCGTGTAAATTTGTATAATATGGAGATGAATGATGATGCAAAATAACGCAACTAAAACTGCTAACAAAGTAAATTCAAACTTACCATGTAATTTATCTCAGTAATTAACCAAATTGATGCACAAAATTTTTGTTTTACCAGAAGTTTATTTCATGCCTCTACATGTTTCGAACACATGTGTTCATCACACCTATATGTGTGATGATACCAGAGGCTGTATAATGCAATTTTGACCTCCTGATGATGAGCACATGTGTTCGAAACATGTAGAGGCATGAAATAAACTTATTATAAAACAAAAATTTTTTGCATCAAGTTGGTTAATTAGTGAGATAAATAAACTGAGATGCACGGCCAGCAAAACGTCAAAATTTATCATGTAATTGTTTACACAAACGCTCTGAGAACTTATCAGCATGTCTCCCAAATTCCCAGAAACAGAGAGATCATGCCTGACGTCGAGGTGATGGTAAGAGATAGTCTATTAAGAGAGTAATGTAGTGGACCAAAGCTTGCCAAGGCCACTCTTCATCACGAGTGAGTCAAGCTACGACTGCAGAATGTGTAGGACTATACGTCAGAAATCTCGCGAAAAAGAATAGACAATTGTGTCTGCTGTTCCCTCGTGAGATGGACGCACCCTGCGGGACGCTTCTCTGTTTATCTGCTGCACCGGTCTGCAGTGATATCTGCAGTTCTTTCTCTTATCCCATAAAGAAATTCGTTTTCTCCCAAATCTCCCAAGTGCTCACCCATGTTGACCTCTATTCACCCACTTCAGGCCGACCGTCAATGGTGCGAGTTTTGAGGTTTCCAGACCGGTGTCAATGACTATTTCAGTTTTATGGCATACAGCACCGCGTCGGCTAGTATGCATGCACCAGAGTTTTAGAGGACCTTCCTGTCTAGTGCTACCTTCAATGTGCAATCAGCGAGTGCCTCAGGAACGTTGGTACCTGTGTACATGTACCAGTCTACACGGCGATATGTCCTAGAAAACTGGAATATTCGTAGACATTGATTTCATGTCTGACGTCAACGCCTAACATCAATTCATACTGAAATAGAATAGCTGCATGGTGAATCTTATACCATATACCTAATACAAAACACATATCCAGTGCTGTTGTTGTTGTTGTTACAGACTGAAGTTATAACAAACAGTTGTGTTTCTCAGGCAATTTGTCATTTAGTGACTGGAAAACACCATTTTCAGAATGTCAAGAATTTAGCTTCTTCCTAGAGATATTAGCTATAAAAAGTACAGGTGAAGATGTCAAGCTGGGAGATACAAACAATATGACTCGTGGTTTTCTGTGTATTGTGATGACTACCAAGATAATCACAGAGTTATAGAGTTAGGTTAGAGACAAGGGATTTTCTGTCTTCCAAAATATCCCACCCGGCTTGCTGTTGAATTTGTACCGGGCGATTTTCTACGGTTGTGCAGCAACGAGGGTTTGAATCTGGTAATTAATGTTCATCAAGTACCAAGGATATTCAGTGGAACTGTAGCAACGTTCGCCCTTATGCCTTCGTGGTGCTGTTTACTGCATGTGATCGGGCAGTAATCAGCGTGTAACAGAAACAGGAGATCTCTAATGCTGCAAGACGTTCGGAGGCAGCTTGTTTGGTTTCTTAAATCTTACATTTGAGTACTTCACGTGTAATTGAATCTGAATGAATTTTGTCTAATGCTGATGTATATATGTTTACTATTGACTGACATATGCTACACTGCTTGTGTCTTTATAATATTAGAGCTTCCTGATTGTGGCCACAATAGGTGGCCGAAACATGTAGTAACACATGCACTAAGGTCTGTGTGCTGTAGTTCGAAATGTAACTAGCGTGTTACTGCACAACACCAATCTTATTTCTATATTGCAATTCATGTAGATGTCATGCGGCCATATAGGGAAAGAAGTTGTATAACTCTACTCATTCTTAACTTTGGCATTTATGGAGTTCAGAGGTCAACTTCACTTCCGGTAGCTTTACCTCCGCGGGGGGAGAAAACCGGTATTAATTTAATAGGCGATTATTTTGGCGGCAGAGTCGGTTTGGACGTTTCAGGCGAGCTGTTTCTTGAACGTTCTTTTGAATATTTTACTTGCATCTACACAGAAGTCTTACAAGTATCGTCTTTTCTTGAAATTTTGCGATAAACGTTTTTATATAATTGTTTCCTCTCCTGCCTGCAACGTACCCCACTGTCCTTGATGTGCTTATTTTCATGTAACTGCTTAAAAGTACCTGTATGTATTTTCAATGCGAAAAATTCTTCATCCCCATTCCACGGCACTTGGTGATTGCCTACTTATCGTAACGCAATTTTCCCCCACCCACAACGCCATATAACCATGCTGACCATCACCCTTTTTGTCGGCTATCTGCGACTCCTTACTGTGTGTAAGTTCGTCGTTGCCGTAGTCTAAACTTTGAGAGTCTTCCCCATTCGCAACCTGTGGACCCGGCATAGGCTGGTGAAAAAAGAGCCATTTGACGTGCTACAAAATCGTTTCTTTTGGTGCTTTGCTGTCGAGAACGATATCCGTTCAAAGTTCCACTCCTTGAACAGTAACATTACGCGTAAGAGTGGTGTCTATTTGTGAGGTGTGGCGATAAGTTGCAATTCCACTTTGTGTTTCTTTATCTTCCCCGTCCACACTGCTGTGTCCCGTCATGGCCAATATATGTCCGCGTCTTGCGCAGCATTGTGGGGGCACCTGCAGCTCCCATGTGGCGGTCAGGTCACTGCTCCTCTCGATCTTGTCTCGCCGTCCCTGAGATTGAGCAAGACCGCATCTGACGGCTGTGCCACCCCAGAGAGCAAGTCCTGCGTATCGTATAGTAACGTAAGGTAGATGAGATGAAATACGTTCTGACAAGTAGACTTGATGCCATTTCAGTGTGTGGTTTGAAAAAGCGTGAGGGGGAGGGTGTCCCTAGGGCCTGAGGGAACCTGGGGTGGGGGAATTATAAGTCTATATGATAGAAGTAGGTGGGGAAGGGGTGGAGTCCATAAGGGAAGATAAAACGTAGCAAAAAATAGAGAACTTCATAGGAAGTGTAATTTGTCATTGCGGTCGGGCATCCTTGAGGCAAATTGGAGGGAAGGGTGGGTGAGCCGGTTCAGTAGCAGAGAAATGGAACGCTGAATATGCATTTCAAATTCCTCTGAAAGACATATTTGATACTCGAAGGTAAGGAACTTCCTTTTTTATATGTATACGTTGGATATTGGGAGGGTAAAACTTAAAATATTGTCTGAAGATTACATGCTGAGAAAATGTCTGATACCCTTGTACTTATGTAAGTCAGAAAGCAACTGAAATAACAGAATCGCGATCGTCCATCATGCATCAATATGCCGACCATCAGGGAGAAGAGGTCTGGTTTCATGGAGAGTAGTTTTATGACGAATGTCTATCTGGGTTTTCCGTATGTACAAACACTTACAGTCAGCCGTACAGTAAGGAAATTAAACGACTGCATTCTCATATCAGTTCTTTTGTGTTACCTCATTTGGGGGAAGATGTCAATAAGTTAACCTTAAAATCTGCGACATAAAATCTACTGGAATTTTGCCATGAGTCAAAATAGTGAAACGTGTAATATATGTTGACCTGAATCTTCCCAAATTTGGGGAGATTCCCTGATCTACTTAACAAGCTAGTAGTCTTTGGACAACGTAAGAGGCAGTATTCTTTTTTATTGTCAGAAGGAACTCCGCTGAAGCAAGTAGATTGCTAACAAGTGGATTATCAGAAGATCGAGCTTTTGCGAAAAAGGTAATGAACCTACAGACTTGACAATAAAAGAATACTTCGTTACTAGCTGATCGTTTGTAAGCTTGTCCATGGGGTTAGGTAAACCACGACAGACCTGAAACTTGTGAGATTGTAGGTTATGTTGTGTACGAACCTTGTCTGACCAAATTAGAATAATGAGCGTAGGATGGGAGTAAGCGTACATGCTGGTGATATTGACTTGTTGCCATTCGTCTAGCTTAGCTGCATGTTTCGTAGAGGTGTACCTCAAATGAAGGAACCTTAAATAAATAACCTTCAAGAACCTGACGTTTCATCTTGGGAATCAAAACGAACCAGTTTACTATCACTTATTCATGAAGCAAGCAAATTTGTAATTGCAAATTAGCACTCAGAATGTTTAATCTGTATACATTATTTCTTTTTTAAATTCTTCAAATTATTGATTAATGGAGAGGTCTTCTCCGTCACTCCTTTCAGTAGGTTCGACCCAAACTGTTTCCTGAAATTAAAATTCTTGATCTGCGCTACGATTGCTACAGCTTCATTTGTACCAAATTTTGTGCAATATGAGTTACGTGAAGATAGTTTCATGTAGACGAGCTGTCTACGATATATTTACATGTATATAATATGTATGTATATTATTTTTATTTAATTAGCACACCAACTAATGCACATACATAAATTTTTTCACCAAAACATTTAAAATCGCTCCAATATGTTTCGATCCTAAGATCATCTTCAGAGAGCTAAACTGTTCCTTGCTAAAGTCACATATTTAAAAACACTCACTGATTGATTTCCTTATATTAACTTGGTGCTGTGGCAGCATGTCGTATTGCGTAAGTCGTAGCCAGGTAAGAACGCGCCTAACAGGCGCGTTCTTACCTGGTGTGCTAATTAAATGACTCTACGATATGCACGGTGCAACGATAAAGATAAATATGTGTATGCATGTATAAATAAATAAATAAATATATATATATATACTTACATTTTCCATTTTTTTTTATGCCCAGGTGAATTTCACTGTGCAGCACTAACATATTTGTGCTCTCTTGCAGTTTAATCCCCCTGTTGTTAACTTTTCTCGGTAATACGGACATGTTACATTAGAAGTTAGGAACGGTACTAGCTCTACATAATTTTCCAGTAAACTGGTGTCTTAATACAATTCCGGAAAAATAAAAATATAGAATCATCATCTTTCTTGTTTTCCTCCACCAAATTCCAAAGTCCTTGACCTGATCTTAACCCCAGTTTCATCTTTCCCTTATCAATTCGATATATCTTCATGCAGTGTGATTTTTTTTAAGTAAACGCCCCAATTCCGTCGCATCCAAATGTGTTATTTTTTTGGCATTTATTTTCCCGGGTACTGAATTTATCTCTTATTGCTGTCCTATTCCTTCATTTCGTATTCGACTTTGTCTTATCGTTTCGCTGACCGAAGACTTATCCTTTCTGCTGACTCCCTTACACTATTCGTCTTCCTTTCGCATGAACCATTTTTCGTGGCTGCATGCTAAGACATGCACCGTGATGACTTATTAGCTGCGTTCGCATAGTAACGAATAGCGTCGTCATGTCTGTCCCCCCCCCCCCCCCCCCCGGCCCATCCGCATCCGCATAGAACAACTCGGCTCCCACAGGACGGATATTCATGAAATACAATATTTGAGTGCTTTTTCGAAAAATCTGACCAGAAAAAACAAGTTACATGAAAATATGACAAGAAGGATGAGTACTTCACATGTGCATGTCTGGCTGAATTCTTCTCACAATGAGAGATTTTTAGACAAAAGTTTTACAGAAAATAAAAAAACCCGTTTTATGTTCAAAAACGTTTTTTCAGAAAATGTTACCATTTGTGAGATAATGTGGAAAAATATGGTACAGGCACACAGGCCACAGGTGACAATACAATAAGGCGCATGCGCACTGCATTCTGGGTAAATAAGGACACACACACACACACAGAATGTGTAACACTTATTGCTTTTCCACTGCAACAATTATTATATGAACGCACCTCACTGTTACGTCATATATACGTTTTCTCTCTTGTACAACATGGACACTGTTTCTTTAGTGGCATTTTATTTAATGTTCTTTTCATTGTTTCTCAAATCGTTTTGATAATTTGCTGTTTTCCCACTTGCAGCGTTAAGAAAATAAAGGGAGTTATTACTTTGCATGTATGATATTTGTCCTGGTATGTGACCTCTCATTTAAATTATTGGCCTTATATATCAGCAAAAAACCTCATTTACGTCTGTCCTTCTCCGGGCCTCAAATTCTGCTCTGGAATTCTCGAAAATGAGGCAAAATTAAAAACCTATCAGAACTTATGTTCCATGCGAGATCCTACATTTGTCAGTTAAATATATAGTAACTTTGAAGTATACTGAATTATTTAAATACAATAATTGGTAATAAAGCTCATATTTTGAGTAGCAACAAAAATACGCAGAGTAAGGAAGGTTTCTTACGTTTAAAATTACTCATGCCCATGGGTCTTCATGAGTGTACATGACGCCTGACTGAACAAAGTGTGAATAAGTTGCACGAATCCGATGTAAAATTTAAAAAAATTACCGTCGTTTGGAAGAAAGTTAAATTGTACGTGCAAAATTTAAAAAACCGTATTCCTAATCGCAAACCCCATTCTAGTTACATGAATTTTATGTTTGTGTGACCGTGCATCATTGATTCAATAATATAAACAACCAACTAGATGCAACAGTAACAAATTTTATTGATAATTACAATGAGCTCAACATGCTTCGGGCGATAATTTCGCCCATCCTCAGGAGCACCCGCCGGCAGCATCGCCGGTGCATTATACCGCAAGCTGTAAACACAGTGTAGTGCTCCTGAGGATGGACGAAATTATCGCCCGAAGCATGTTGAGCTGATTGTAATTATCAATAAACTTTGTTACTGTTGCATCTAGTTGGCTGTTTAAATTATTCTAGTGACATGGTTTGGTTAAACGTGTAAACGAAACCGGAAAATCAGCTCACACGATCTTTACAATAAAAGTTACTTATCAGTTTAAAAAGGACATATGGGTAGTACTTAAACTCACATCAATGGCGTTTCATGCAGGATAAAGTGGAACAGTTTTACGGCGTACATAAAAGCACGACCAATGTAAATTTAAGGATAAAAGTTATGTATCTTGCAAGTTGATGTGGATATTCAAGAAAAAGGCAAGAAGATTTATGCAAGCAATATTGTCCGAATACTTTGTAAGAAATTTATAATGCACAGAAGAAGTAGAATATTGTGAGTTCAAATAAGAAGGAAACAAATTAAGAGCAATTTAACATACACGGAAAAAGACAAGTGCCGGAAAAGTAGAAATTACTCTCGGTAGACCACGCCCGTTTTCTCTCTTTACCAGTCCCAACTCATCATTGAGAAATATCACGCTATGTTTCCCTTGATGTTAAAAAGCCGGTTAAATACATTATTAGCACAAATACAAAATCCTACCCTATGCTAAAATTTTTTTAAGTTTAAATTATTCTGATTTTCTTTGTCAAAATCAGTCGCTTTTAAGTCTTAAATAATTGTTTCTTGTTTATTTATAGTATTACGAAATAAGCAATCTGTCGTTTTCGAAATCAGGAATTATACTGAAGCAAAAAATATCGCGAGACAAAGGGAAATTTGTTTAGTTGACGTGAGCTATAATCCTTATTGACCAAATGACTTGCAGCCAGTTCAATGGCACATTACTTGGGCATTATGAAATTATAATCCCAGCAGATTCTCTATAACACCCTAAGTACAGTGATACCTCGGCTAACGAAGATAATTCGTTCCGGAATCACATTCGTCAGCCGAAATCTTCGTTAGCCGAAACACACACACAGACGGAAAGATAAGCTCCTGGAATGGCCCGACCGTTCATGTTTGCTGCTTAATGTTAGCGCGCGCATCCACTAAAACATTCGTTAGCCGAATCCATATTCGTTAGCCGAGTCCGAAAAACAGCGAAAAAAAATCTTCGTTAGCCGAAAAATTCGTTAGCAGGGACACTCGTTAACCGACGTATCATTGTATTTAAAAGTCGAAGGTACAGGTTCTGATAGAATGTTTACCCCAGCAGCACTCTTCTTTTCTGGACGGACACAGGACTTGTCTGTACAGTAAACATGTACGCTAGATTACATTCACTGCGACGCCGGCAGGTTAATTCTGTGCAGAACGTCCCAGGATCAACGTGTGGGTGGCTGGGCCGATTGACGGGGAAATCTGCGGTGGGTCGAGAGGAGGACGAAGAGCCGTGACGGCAGACGCGTGACGCTGAGGGCGTGGCAGCTGTTATGACGGACGGTGTATTCTTGGCTTTAGGCCGCGCTGTAGCCTATATGGTCATTCGCCGGGCTATCACCGCGGTTACTTGTGTTCAGTCTCACGTTAGTCTATTTGAGGTGGAGAAAGTGGCATTGGGATGGGCTTGTGCACCTATTATTATGTTACTGCTGCATGTTCATTTATTTGCCACCCTTTCATGCACATTCAGCCCTTTCAGGACGCATCACACCTTAATGTAATAAAAGAACAGTAAAATATAACGATGATGATTATGATGATGATGAGTGGGAACCGTCCTCAAGATCTTGTTTGCCTGTTGGATATGCGTACAGATCAAACAAGTCAGACCACGGATATAAATAGGAAGTGGTATCCACAGGAAGGTTCGGAAATAACGGAATTCTCTTAGTAGAAAAGGGATAGTTTGAAGCTAAAGGTACCAGATTGTTGACTTATTGAATTCGTTCAGTGAATCTCAAATATGCAAAGGCCCTGTACACAGGTACGCGGTACTGCGCTACAATCCGGAAGGTTGCGGATTCGATTCCCGATGGTGTCAGTGGAAATTTTCGTTGACATAATCCTTCCGGCCGCAACATGGTCTTGTGGTCGATGCAGCCTCTAACAGAAATGAGTATCAGGAATATTTCCTGGGGGTAAAGGCGACCGGTGCATAGGTTTGACAAACTTACCAACTTCATTTGCCGATTTGCATGAAATCTGAGAGCCTCAATCTCCTGGATCCCTCAGGCTGTCCAGCCTTGTGCATGTATTGCTTTTTGGATGTTTGTGTGAACGTGAATCATTGATACAATAATAAAAACAGGCAACTTCTTCTTCTTCTTCCATTGGTACTACAGCCCGCTGTGGGCTTTGGCCTGTCGAACAATGCCCTTTCATTTTTTTTCTATCCATCACCAACTTTCTCCATCTTCTCACTCCCAGAACTTGAAGATCTCTTTCTACTTCCTCTTTTCATCCTTTCCTGGGTCTTCTCCTTCGCCTTGTCCCTTTCAGTTCTTGAGTGAAGATTTTTTTTGAGCATCCTATCCTCCTCAATTCTCTCCAGGTGACCTAACCAACTTACCCTTTGCCTTTTATCCATTTTATTATATTTTCTCCTTTGCCCATCTCTTCTACTTCTCGATTCATCCTACTTTTCCATTCCCCGTTTTCATATTTAGGACCATATATTCTTCTAAATACTTTTCTTTCAAAAATTAGCAGAATAAACAACCAACTAGATGCAAAAATAACAAATTTTATTGATAATTACAATCAGCTCAACATGTTTCGGGCGATAGTTTCGCCCATCCTCAGGAGTACTAGACTGTGTTTCCACCTCGTGGTATAATCCACCGGCGATGTTGCCTGCAGACACCATCGCCTGTGGATTATACCACGAGCTGTAAACACAGTCTAGTGCTCCTGAGGATGGGCGAAACTATCGCCCGAAACATGTTGAGCTGATTGTAATTATCAATAAAATTTTTTATTGTTGCATCTAGTTGGCTGTTTATATTATTGTATTATGGATTGCTTTACCTGCACGCGAGTTATAAACACAACCCTGTAAATATTACTGCTTTGGGACTAAGGCACTTTTTGAGAGAAAATATGAAATTCTCACGGCAATGAAAATCCTAACCTGCTTGTGGAAGTAACAAGTTTATCGTCGAGGACGTTGATAAATGTCTACGAGACTCCACGTTCTTTTTTCCTGTGACGCAACAACGTAAATCAGGCATAAGTCACCCCAGTTTTGAGGTTTCTAGTCCCACGAAATTAGACACACACACAACTGGTAAGACGCCGCTGAATGCCAATAGGCCAGTAGTCAGTTTTCATAGCCAAACCAACAAACGATCCATCAGCGCTACATATATTCTTAGATACCAACAGACAACTACATTATTTGATCAAATGATGGCTACAATTTTTGGCCGAAACATTTTGCTCTCTTTTGACCTCAAGTTTATACTTTGCATAGAAGGATCATTCTCTGGTTTTACTGTGAAACTAGAACATAGCGCGGATGAATCGCCTTAAAAGGTCGTAGTCATCTTCTAGAGACTATCGAATCCCACTTCGATGAAGCTATTCTATGCATTGCTTGCACATCCGAAATCATCTTTCTTTTCTGAAGATGAAGGCCATAGTTCTTCCGAAACACCTAAGTACGAGGAGATCACACCAGGTCATATCGCAAAAGACAACAACCTTATTAACAACACCCCGCCAGTAACCCAGAGAGACGCAGTTCTCAGCTGGAAGACAGACTGCCCCAAATGACGGTCTTGAGTTCCTTACCCATCACCCCCTAAGCAAGTGCCGAGACAGTGAATTTAGGTCACGACCACTTCACGATATACGTTTAAGTGACAATACACTGCGCCAGTACACAGTGTGAGCTACAAACAGGTCGTTAAATTAAACATATATCCGCCTTCTTTTTCATCTTCGAAATAGTTGTTTTACAAATTACCCCATTCCTTATCTTCCGCAACAAGTATTAGTCCGGTGATTAAATGAAGGTCCAGATGGGCGTAGTTGGAGGGGGGGGCGTGTTGCGCATATGGGGAGAAGGGCAATGCTTAGGACAGAGAGTTCTGGTGAGAAGACCGGAAGGAAAGAAACCGCGTGGAATATACAATGTTAGAAGGGTAAATAATATTAAAATTAATCTTAAAGAAATTGCATCAGATTGCGTGGACTGGATTAATGTGATAAGAGACGGGCTGTTGTGAATACGGCAGTGAACATTGATATTTGTTGGACCGTGCATCATTGTGATAACTGAAGAATAAAAACCAACTAGATGCCACTTATTATTTTTAATGTACTTCTTAGAGGTTCGACATATTTCGGGCACTACTCTACCCATCATCAGGAGCTCGCGACTATAATGTTGATTACCACATTGGTCGTTTCGTTTTCGGTTTGCTGTAGGTTGGAGGTTAGGTGCGGTTAGGCTGGAGTAGTGTCCGGGCTGCAGGCTAAAGCACGACTCAGTCGTGCTTTAGCCTGCAGCCCGAACAGCCCCTACAGCAAAGCGAAAACGAAACGACCAATGTGGTAATCAACATTATAGTTGCGAGTTCATGATGATGGGTATAGTAGTGCCCGAAACATGTCGAAACTATAAGAAGTACATTAAAAATATAAGTGGCATCTAGTTGGTTTTTATTCTTCAATTACGGCAGTGAACATGGGGGTTTCATGATAGCCCATCAATCTGCTTCGTACAGATAATTTGCAATTATTCTCTCTCTCACAAAATGTATGATAGTACTGAAAGCACTAAGTAGACGGTATAAATCATAAAGTTTCTCTTCGTGAAATGTTTTAGTTCCAGCTAGTTCCTTCGGCACTATTTTCTGAAAAGTTTGTAATTTAGGATGTTTCTTTTCATATCCGCCCAAAAAACTGATAGAAACATTGTTTTGTAGACCTGTTATCTTGTTCTTTGTTGATTCTTAAAACAGGCGAATGAGAGAATTTTGGGACTCGAAAAGAAACAGCTTTATCAGAATTTCTTTTAGTCTCATTACGAGGCTCACTGCAGTTTACCTGTACTGTTCCAGATTCTTGTATTGTGAAAGTCTCCAAAATAATTTACCCGTTATATAAGCACTGCGATCTCGTTCGACAAATTCTGTTTAGCGCCCTGCTTACATTTGTATTTTTATCCATTAGTAACTTCTAGATCAATTTTCTCCTTGCCTGTAGGTTATTTTATGGGATATCATGTGTGTTATTTATTGGAGCATTCCTTTCAACTGCTGTTTACTTTCGGGTTGGCTATAATTTTCAAACAAACCTTTCCATTTTATCCCTCTTTATCTTCGTTTATTTTATTCAGCGCCGCAAGTACTAACATCGCCACATGTAGATACAGAAGCCTGGTTCAGCAGAACCCTCCGAATTACCTTGGATGTGTATGTAAATATTTGCCACTCCTAGGCCTATCTGAAATATTTTTTCTGTCCTTTAGTTAAGTTCAGGCCACACTCATAACGAAATAACTTGCCGATCAGGATATGGTTCTGTTTTCATAACCTTTTGACTGCAGTGAAACGGATAATATACACTTAAGACTCAAGTGTAGAATATGTAAATTTGAGATGTTAATTAATAAAATATCGATTTCACATGTGGTTCTGCGTAGTGACTATGTGTTAGTGTTTCACAGAAACATGCTACATGTGACATAATGAGGTAGATACTACGTTCCTCTGAAATGTCCTACCTCGGCATCACATCTCACAGTCGTCCTATTAACCCCAAATCTCACTGATAACCCGGCTGATTTCATTCACGATAATCCGGTTCTGTTGTTGAATTAGAAAAGTAAACCTATGTAACACGCTATTAAACATCAAAATAAATAGAAATGCTCTGGACGAGTGATCAGCCCATCACAGACATCTGACAGCAAACAGGATTTAAAGGGGAGAGACAACCATGTCCCTGGCGTGACTCGAGTCCCAATCCCAGCAAGCAAGCGGCCGCAGACATCCGCCTTAGACCGCGCGGCCCCCGGAATCAGCAGTTATCATTACCACCACCAGAAATATGCCGTTATGTGGCATTGCGGTTAAAACGTAAGACATTGCTTTCGGCTCTCAAATTATGGAACAGGCAACATAATTAAGCGAGGGTTATGAAGTGTCTAAAGGCTGAAGCGATGCGAAAGGAAAATTCCTATGTTGAAAAATAAAGGGAGTTATTATTATTATGAGAACTAAAAGAAATCGTAATAAATTTGGAAATAGGCAACAGTAAATTAGAATGTACTTTTAAATGAGATAACAAGGCCCGACTGTTGAAGAAGAGAGGAAAAAAGGAGTGGGGGGAATCAGAGATGAGAATGTTTCTGCAGTCATTGCTGCATATTACAAGACCGTTAACACCAACAGAAAGTTACATCGCGAAAAGTTAAATGTTTCAGCAAGTGAGCATCACTGGAGTTGGACAGAACTTTCACACAATTTTCCTTTATTCTTATAAAGCACGCGCACACACACACACATACATATATATATAGATATATATATACATACACACACATAATAAAGCGATTGGCAGCCAGAATTCTAGTGATGTCAGTTGGTTCACACAGACCATGTTAAGGGAGGGAAAAGCGAAGCCGCAGCTGTGATGACTCCTGCAGGGATATGTGTGGTTATAACCATATTGCCGCAAACAACGCGTGTTTAATAGAAATGATTTTCCACACGTATCAGCAATGCTAAATAGGAGCACAGTGGAGGCGGCTAGCTGACCAACTGCTGCCGTGCAACCAAACTTAATTTGGAACACGTAATCAACGCGATGCTCTCCACTCGTCGCAATAAAGTCCGGAGTAGTTTCATGCCGGAAATTTAAGGGTTTGGGGTGCACACTCTGTTTTCAGTGGCTTCATCCTGCCACTTCTACAACACAGTAGAACTCATGGAGATAAACTGATCGTGGTTAATTTATTGTGCACTTCCACAGATCCCTGTTACTTATTAAGGTGTCATTGTGACTAAAAAATCAATTTATTTGCAGTTTATGGTTAATAATTACTTCCAGTGCTATGACACCCACATTCCCTAGTTTTATAAACTTAATGATTTTTAATTTGTGGTATATAGCGAGGGTGCCAAAAAATGTACACACATTTTAAGAGATGTTATCTATGAATTAATTTTCGAAGTTGAATTGAATTATGGTAGCAATGTGTAGTAGGACTTTCACTCAAAATATGGCGTTAATCGAATTTGTTATCGATATAAACTGAGTATTACAATTTTAGTGCAGTTTTTTCCTTTCTTAAAATGTGTATACGTTTTTTGGCACACCCTGTATAATATCAAAACAGAGACAGAGTTTGTCATTTTTCAGTAATAAATCATATCGTTCTAAGCTAAATGCTGACGCACATACTAAACAACTAAACCACTGTTGAAAAACCGGAAGTTTCGACTTCACTGTTGGAGCCAGTACTGAACTGGCTTCGAGTCCTAAACCCACTCCCTCGATAGAAAACTTGCTGGTATTGCCTCATGTCCTTCCATGTGATGGTATAGCAGATAGACGTTTCTAAAGCCATTTCCAATATATATATTCTTTAAATCTTTTCTCCAGGTCCCTAATGACATATCGAGCCAAAGATCAGACTAATAGGCTATTCGGTATTGAAACATTGGAGCAACACCAGAATTATGCACATTTTAATTAAACAGAATATCAAGTGACATCTATTTGGTTTTTTATTCTTTAATTATTGCTAACGTTACTTTGCGTGACATGTTTGGATCATTTAGTTAACATAGAGAAGAAGAGTCACAATATTTGCACAAAGGAGGTACAGTCCCACAGCTGTGAAATCTTTGTTGTTGTTAGGTGTGTGTACCTAAAAATACACACATAGATTAATGAATACTAGTAATATGTCATTAAGATGAAATATATATATATACTGTATATAAATATATATATATATATGTTTGTGTATTAATATCCCAGTATACTAAGTAAAATTCTGTTAGGTCCCCTTTGCAATATTTGTGCTCGATTATCTTTTAATTGGTTACTTAGCTATACATAGTCCGCTTCTTTCGTCTCAGAGAGAAATACTTGCCTTAGCACCCTGTTTTTAAGAAGTATAATGTTTGCCTCCTGTTAAAGTATTAAACCTTTCCCAACTCACAAAGTAAAGAATGTTAAGGTATTAACACACGGTCGTAAAAAAACCCAGCGAAGACTCGCCTGCTATCTTTGTCATTACGATTATGAAAATTAGAAGAGAGACTCCTCACAACAGGATATTAAACCAAGCAAATTAATGGGTGATGCTAAACCGTGCTGTGATTTCTAACCTGCACTGTAAGGGTGTAGTTGCTGTTAGGTTTTTGTGTTACACGTACTGTGCATATTCTTACAAACGGCATGTCAACCAACAAATGCACTCAATAAAATGCAATAAAATACATGTACTGTTCGTGATAAGTACGACACTGCTACAAGTTTCGGCACCGAGTTGCCATCCTCAAGAGACCAACAGAACAAAGGAACAGAAGTCCAAAACCCTAATCCGGGTATCCGGATTAAGGTTTTGGATTTGCTGTCTTTATCATGCACTGTATTTAATGATTTTTATTTTATTGAATTTTGTGAGTACATTTGTTGTTAGATACAGTGAATATAATTATTAGTGTGGAGGTGAAAAAGCTTATATAATGAAGGTCAGTGAATAATGTTTCGTTCTTAAAATAAGAGGAAACATTTTAAGCGCTGCTGAACGTCCAGTGGATCCGGAGTATTATTAATTATAGTGATTAAATAATTAAGTAAAATTTTCGTTGTTACACCGTGCATGTTGTCGAGTTACTCAATTATTATACCAACCACTGCACGTATATAAATTTATAAAATTTACAAATAAAAACATTAAAAACGCTCCGACATGTTTCGGTCCTAGGACCATCATCAGGGAGCCATATCGTCCTTGCTAAAGTCACAATATAATAAGTCACATTAATTTCGCTGTACAAGTTGGGTGTTGTGGCAGCATGCCATGTTGTGTAATGTTATGTTGCGAAGAGTGCCCTGCTACGGATGTACATTCTGTGCTTCGTTGCGTGAGTATCACGCAACGAAGCACATGACATTACACAACATGGCATGCTGCCACAACACCCAACTTGTACAGCGAAATTAATGTGACTTATTATATTGTGACTTTAGCAAGGACGATATGGCTCCCTGATGATGGTCCTAG
>Ga0136643_10002708_pt1 | contig 23273 bp, 15 predicted proteins | sample TergutLab28metaG_FD_96883 | JGI IMG/M metagenome (GOLD analysis project Ga0136643, IMG submission 96883) | Labiotermes labralis P1 segment gut microbial communities from Petit-Saut dam, French Guiana - Lab288 P1 (version 3) (version 3) | ecosystem: Host-associated > Arthropoda: Insects >... | reverse complement strand
CAATTTTACCCCATTTTGGGGAGGAGCGCGTCGTTTTTATATATTTATGCAGAGAAACCCTGTAACTTCAACGAAAAATACGTACTGTCCGTTGACTTTACAACCAAAATTTTGACAGTACCGTAACTGAAGAGGGGGGCTTAGCCATGAATATAATTTTGCCTATTGCACGACATATGCATGTGTTTCTCGCTCATACAGAGCTATTATATTGCATTCTCAATGCATTGTTGTTACAAATTTGTTAACAATTGAGGATGACAGGGCTGTGGTGCAACATTATGAGCGCTTCATCCCAAAACCAGCACAGCCAATGAGACAGCGGGCTTGTTCGCAGTTTCTGCTGTCAAACAGGAAATTTTCCAGACTCTTAATTATATGTTTTCATTTTGTTAATCTTTGGTAATTTATTGTTGTTGATTTTCTTCTATATGTAATTTAGAATGCATAGGTAAACGCTGAACGATTCGCGTTCCACGTCTCTACACGTCTTTTTCGGACAAAGTTGTTTTAAGTGCATTCGATAATTAGACAGAATTTGTCGATCTAACGTCGTCAACGAAAGTGGGTGGATTCCATGAAAAAGCCTTTTCCCCGAAAGTATGTTTTCATAATAGGTTTGATCATTGGGCTTGTGGTTTCCGGCGGAGTCTTTTCGATGACAGGTTTTTCAATATTCGGCAATCCTCATCATAACCCTTCGACACAAACGAATATTAATAACGCAGAATTGACCGCGCTCGCATTCAATGTGCTTGAATATATCAGAGATGATGATTTTGTTGCGCTCTCAAATGTCGTTCACCCGGATTTTGGATTGGTATTTTCTCCGGGTGCCACTATTAATTTGTCAACGAACAGGCGGTTTTCAGCTGAGCAGGTTTCTGCTTTCGAAGCTGATCCTACTGTGTATTTATGGGGTGTTCACCGTTGTTTGGGCATTCCGATTGAATTGACAGCAGTGGAATATTTTTCTGAATATGTGTTTTCAAGAAATTACATTGATGCTCCAGTCATCGGCATTGACAGAATTGTAAGAAGCGGAAATGCGCTTGAGAATATTAAAGACGAATTTCCGGGCGTCCGGTTCGTTGATTTTCACATTCCAGGCGATAAAAATGGCTCCGCGGATCACTTGGATTGGAGCAGCTTGCGTCTCGGTTTTGAAATGCACGAGGATCAGCTTTGGTTGACTGTCATCGTCCACAGCACTTGGACGGTTTGAGTTAGTTTTGATTGTGGATTATTGATTTATGAATAATGAATTGCCTAAAAATATACGTTTGAACGAAAATGGAACAGCGGTCGTTATTTTAGATCAGACTTTGCTGCCGAATGAGACAGTATATCTCGAACTTGGCGAAGCGTTCGAGCTCCACGAAGCTATTGTGTCACTTCGTGTCCGTGGCGCACCTGCAATCGGAATATTCGCGTCATACGCACTTTATGTGCTTGCGTGCGAGATCACAACCAATAGTTTTGAGGAGTTTAGAGCCAAAGTCGGAGAGCTTAGTACTTTTCTTGACTCCGCAAGACCAACGGCTGTTAATCTTTCTAAACAACTGCGGCGTATGGAAAAGCTTGTAGATAGCATGACTGGCTCGTCTATTCAACAGGTGCTTATCGCCATGCGTTCAGAAGCTGAGTCGATCCAGCATGAGGATATTGAAATGTGCCGCGCTATTTCGGAATATGGATTAACATTAATTAAAGATGGATATGGTGTCATGACTCATTGCAATGCCGGTCCGCTTGCGACCTCATTATTCGGCACCGCGCTGGGTCCGATGCTTCTTGCTCACGAGCGCGGAATTGCGTTTAGAGCTTTTTGTTGTGAAACGCGACCACTTTTGCAGGGTGCGCGTTTGACCTCCTATGAACTTTTTAATGCGGGGGTAGATACAACGTTGATCTGCGATAACATGGCAAGCATTGTTATGAAAGAAGGTAAAATAAACGCTGTGTTTGTTGGTTGCGATCGTGTTGCAATGAATGGTGATGCTGCAAACAAGATTGGCACGAGCGGTTTAGCCGTGCTGGCAAAACATTATGACATACCATTTTATGTCTGCTGCCCCTCATCAACGATTGACCCTGAGTGTCCGACTGGCGCAGAGATCGAAATTGAACTCCGCGAGCCTAGGGAAATCAAGCAGTTATACTTCTCTAAACCTATTGCTCCGGATGGGGTCAAATGTTATAATCCGTCCTTTGATGTTACGGACAATAGTTTGATTACAGCTATTATCACAGAACGAGGTATATGCGAAGCTCCGTACACCGATTCACTTAGTTGCTTCGCTGCGCGGATTTAATCAGCGCTTACTTAGTTATAGGAGATGAATTATGCGTGTTATTTTCCCAGACGAACAAACTGCCCGGCATGATATAATTGAGGCTGGCAGACGCATGTATATGCGCGGATTTGTTTGTGCAAACGATGGCAATCTTAGTACAAGATTGTCTGAAAATACTATTATTGTAACGCCCGCCGGAGTATCCAAAGGTTTTATGACCGAGGACATGTTATTAAAACTTGATATGGACGGTAATGTTTTCAATGGCTCTGGTGATTTAAAGCCATCATCAGAAATAAAGATGCACCTCGCTATTTACAGGCGTTCGCCGGAAATTCTTGCCGTTTGCCACGCGCATCCTCCTGTTTCAACAACATTCGCTGCCGCCGGGGTGGCACTTGATCAGGCTTTTTTACAGGAAACAGCTGTGTCTCTTGGTGTTATCCCGATAGCGGATTATGCGATACCCGGCTCAAGTAAGCTGGCTGACAGTGCCGCTGAGTTTTGCATCGATTATCACGGAGTACTTCTTGAGCATCATGGACCGGTCACATGGGGCGATAGTGTTATGCAGTCACTTTACCGGATGGAAAGCATAGAATATACCGCGACCATCGCGATGTATTCGAAGTTAATGGGTTTTGAGCGCACTATGTCAAAAGAACAAATTGACGCTGTCGTCACTTTGCGCCCGGGACTCGGGATCACTGCGAGTCTTGGTGAATTCAGGTAGGTTTTCATGCGCTTTCAACTGCCAACACGGTGGTTTGGTGGTTTTGTAGTATGTTTCAGACAAACGGAACTGCCGCTTCTTTGGTGGCGGCTCAGTCCTATTGCTGGGATAGAGACGCCTTAGGTAAACGCTGATTAATTCGCGCCTCTTGCCATTAATCGTTTGATCCAACAAAAGAAAGGAAAAAGCCGTGAAATTTTGCACATTTGACTTGAATGGGCGCTCTTGTGTAGGCGTCAAGATCAGCGGCGGCGTTGTTAACATCTCCGCAATCGGATTTCCCGAGACTATAAACGAAGTCATCGCGGGCGGCTCTGAAATGCTCGCTCGCATTTCAGACGTACTAGGTGCGAATGCCCACTCTCCTTTATGTGAAGATGATTTGAAATTTCTGCCTGTAACAAAACCAAAGAAGATCATATGCAAGGGGTTAAACTACAGAGATCATGCATTGGAAACCGGGAAAGATGCACCACAGCATCCTGTTTTCTTCAGCAAGTTCAATGACTCCCTTAGCGCACATGGTGAGCCGGTACACCTGCCGCCTTGGTTGAAAAAATTTGACCACGAGGCAGAGCTTGTTATTGTCATTGGTTCTTATGCATACAATGTAACCCCCGAAAATGCCGAAGCTCACATTTTCGGGTATACCTGTGGCAACGATTTATCCGCACGAGATGCGCAAGCTTTGTCGAGTCAGTGGATTGCAGGAAAGGCCCTGCCGGGTTTCGCACCGACCGGACCTTTTATTGTGACTCGTGATAGCTTTGACCCGCGTGAGTCTCATGGTGTTTTCTGTGAAATAAACGGTGTTACTGCGCAGGCTGGCAATACCACAGATATGATTTTTCCCTGTTTTGATATTGTGAGTGCAGCTTCCCTCTATTTCCCGCTCAATCCCGGAGATCTAATATTCACCGGCACACCCGCCGGAGTCATTATGGGGCGCAAGAAGGAAGATCGCTGTTGGCTCAAACCGGGTGATGTTGTGACTGTTAAAATCGACGGAATCGGCGAACTCAGGACTCCGTTGGTTTAGGCAAGCGCTGATTAAATCGCGCTTACTTAGAAGATTTAGGCGTCAAGGCTCTACACATATAGCTCACCGATTGCATTTTCGGCAGCATTAAGAATAGCTGCATCGCGTATTGCATCGCGTATAGTCATTATATCGGGATGTAATACGCGATCTTCATCTAAATGCGCAACATGTGAACGCACTGTGGTGTGAACAGCCGCCGTTCCAACACCCGGCAAATCAGGGCTTAAAAAGTCTATTCCCTGTGCCGCAGCCAGAACCTCTATAGCCAGAACAAACTGCACATTCTCAAGTATCTCACGCGCTTGCCTCGCCGCAATAGTTCCCATGCTGACGTGATCTTCCTGATTAGCCGAGGTTGGAATAGAGTCAACAGATGCCGGGTGCGCCAAAACCTTATTTTCACTTACAAGCGATGCAGCAGTATATTGTAAAATCATAAATCCTGAGTTTACTCCGGGATACGCCGTTAAAAACGCGGGTAAATCACTAAGCTTGCGATCAACAAGACGGCTTATTCGTCGTTCAGAAATATTCCCAAGCTCCGCAAGCGCTATTTTCAGATAATCCATGACCAGCGCCACTGGTTGACCATGGAAGTTCCCTCCTGAAATGATTTCACCTGTGTCTGCCATCACAAGCGGATTATCCGTAACTGAGTTCATTTCGATAATAACCGTTTCCACAACTCGGTTAAGTGCATCCTTTGACGCACCATGCACCTGTGACACGCATCTTAATGAATAGGCATCCTGAACTTTCTCACAATGTTCATGGTGTGCCACTATCCCGCTGCCCTGTGTCAGTGTTAAAATGTTCTTTGCCGTGAGTTCCTGACCGCCATGACGCCGGATCATTGCAATGCGCGGATCAAATGCTGCCCTTGTGCCCTGGAGAGCCTCTAACGAGAGTGCTGCTGCTATGTCGGCAGTTTTCATTAGATTCTGAGCATCGAAACATGCCAGCGCCGCAATCGCCGTCATAACCTGAGTTCCATTAATTAGAGCAAGCCCTTCCTTCCCCGCCAATGCCATTGGTTGCAGCCCAGCGGCTTCCAGAACCGGTGCGGATGGCACTTCATTTCCGTTTACAACAACCCGCCCTTCCCCTAGAAGGATCGACGCAATATGTGCAAGCGGCGCCAAATCACCACTCGATCCGACAGAGCCTTTGCATGGAACGAAAGGATAAATATCATTGTTCAGAAGGGAGATCAGCCCCTCAACCGTTTCCACTCTTATGCCAGAATATCCTTTCGAAAGCGAATTTATGCTGAGCAACATGACCGCGCGACAGACATCCTCAGGCAATCGCTCACCAACACCTGTGCAATGACTCAAAATCAGATTACGCTGCAATCTCTCGCGCTGGTCATGCGGAATAAAAATCTTGCTCAGCTCTCCAAATCCCGTGTTTATACCGTAGACCGGCAATTCCGAATCCAAAATCCGGTCTACCCATACACGACTTTTCGTCATCAACTCTACCGCGTTAGATGATAGTTCCACCCGCTCGCGTTCACGAGCCACCTTTACCACATCTTCTATCGATAACGGAAAATTTCCGATAATTAGCATTTTAAGACCATTCCTTTCTTTATGACGCTGTGTACCAAGTTGCTTCCGTAGCGGTAAAATATATAGTCAAGGTCTTTCGCATCCCAAATTATCAGATCCGCTTGTTTCCCTATTTCGATACTGCCGCATTTATCCGCACGGTTTATAGCTGCGGCACCATTGAGTGTAGCAGCAGTCAGCGCTTCCGCCGGAGTAAGTTTGTATTTCAAGCAGGCAAGACTCATTGCAAATTGCATGTTAAGACTGGGATTGGAGCCTGGATTAAAGTCCGTTGCAACAGCGACTGCAACACCTGCATTCACCATGTCCCGCGCTCTGGCATAAGGTTTATCTATGTAAAACGATGTTGCGGGAAGAAGTGTCGCGATTACATCTTCTTTTGCCATTGCTCTGATTCCGGCATCCGATGCTTGTATAAGATGCTCGGCTGAAATCGCACCTACTTCCGCAGCCAGCTCCGCGCCGCCTATCGGATCAATTTCATCTGCATGAATTTTAGGCAGTAAATCAAATTTTTTCGCTTCAAGCAAAATTCGGCGGCTTTCTTCCGGTGTAAAAACAGCGGTTTCACAAAATATGTCACAGAACTCAGCCAAGTTTTCATCGGCAACTATCGGGAGCATTTCTTCGATTATATAATCAACATATCCCTGGCGATTGTTTGCAAATTCTTTTGGGAATGCATGCGCACCCATAAAAGTCGGTACTATATCTATCGGCTGCTGTTTATTGAGTTCACGAATTACTCTTAGCTGCTTCAGTTCATTTTCCATATCCAACCCATAACCACTCTTGGCTTCGCAGGTCGTCACTCCAAGTTTAAGCATTTCTGAAAGAAATGCTTTGCTCTTATCGAAAAGCTCTTCTTCTGTCGTGGCGCGGGTATGCTCGACTGTATTCAAAATACCACCTCCCGATTTGAGGATATCCAGATAAGGTACACCATCTAGTTTTAGCCCCAGTTCCTTTTGGCGCCAACCGCCGAACACAAGATGTGTATGTGAATCTACCAATCCCGGGGTTACAAGCCTGCCGCCGCAGTCAAGCACTCTGCTAAACGGAGGAGATAGCATTGCTTCGTCCGGCCATATATAGATGATTTCACCCTTCGCAATTGCAATCATGGCATCTCGTTGCACCATCATGATTTCCCGTTGTTCAGTGCCCTTTCTGGCAGAATTTCCAACAGGCGTCGCCAATAGTCCTATGTTGGTAAGTAATAAGTCCATTGCATATTCCCTTCGTTTCTTGCGGGCGAATGCAATTCGCCCCTTTATGGCTTTGTGGTTATGCGGGCGAACACCGCTCGCCCCAAACTAGTGCAGCATGTGTTTTTTCACAGCATCTTCAACCAGTTCCTCAGCCGGAATCATCGGCAATGTTATATGCCCCCTACCCGCATAGTTCATATTATACTCAACGCTTGTTGCTATCGAGTTTTCATTTCTTGCCCATGAGCGCCGCGCCACTCCACCCATTACATCCCACATCATTGCAGAGGATATAATTTCCGAAACACGCTCGCTTCCATCAAGCACCATTCCAAAACCACCGTTTATCGCCTTGCCAATACCCACACCGCCTCCATTATGCAATGCAACCAAGCTCATGCCCCTAGCACAATTGCCTGCAAAACACTGCGTGGCCATATCTGCCATAACATTTGATCCATCACGGATATTGGAGGTCTCACGAAATGGAGAATCTGTGCCGGACACATCATGGTGATCGCGTCCAAGCATGACCGGTCCTTTTAGTTCTCCGTTTTTGACCATTTCATTGAATTTTAGCGCTATCCTTGTGCGCCCCTCAGCGTCCTGATAGAGAATACGCGCCTGCGTGCCTACAACCAACTTGTTTTTTTCGGCATCACGAATCCATATCCAATTATCCCTATCCTGCCCGCGCCTGTTTGGATTGATGCAATCCATCGCCGCCTTGTCGGTTTTGTGAAGATCATCCGGATCACCGCTTAGACATACCCATCGAAACGGACCATAGCCATAATCAAAAAGTTCCGGACCCATTATATCTTCAACATATGATGGGAAAATAAAGCCATCTTTCTCATCAACGCCATTACGTGATGCTTCTTTGACTCCCGCATCGTACACAGCTTTTAAAAAGCTGTTGCCGTAGTCAAAGAAATAGCTGCCCCGCTCCGTTAAAATTTTTATCAAATCGAAATGGCGACGCAGGGTTTTCTCAACCTCTGCACGAAATCCAACAGGGTCGGACGCCAACATTTCGGTGCGTTTTTCAAAAGTCATACCTGTGGGACAATATCCGCCGTTATATGGATTATGACAGGATGTTTGGTCACTTAGAAGCGGAATTTGTATGTCGTTATCAACCGCATATTGAAGCAAGTCAACAATATTCCCATGATATGCGATTGAAATTGTTTTTTTATCATCAATATACTTTTTCGCCGTGGAAAACACCTCGTCAAGATTATCTGAAACTAGGCTCACCCAGCCCTGATTATGGCGCGTTTTGATGCGGGACAAATCAACCTCCGCGATAATCCCGACTCCGCCTGATATCTCGATTGCCTTAGGTTGCGCACCACTCATGCCGCCAAGTCCGCTCGTGACAAAAAGAACCCCGGAAAGATCACCATCCTGCGGAATTCCGAGTTGCTGTCTTCCTGCATTCATGATCGTATTATATGTGCCGTGCACTATACCTTGAGGCCCTATGTACATCCAGCCGCCTGCAGTCATTTGACCGTAATTTGCAACGCCCATTTCCTCGGCGATTTCCCAATCATCGGGGTTATCAAACATACCTATCATCAATGCGTTTGTTATTATGACGCGAGGCGCTTCCGGTCGGGATGGAAACAACCCAAGTGGATGTCCGGATTCAATGACCAAGGTTTGCTCCTGCGTCATAACTTCAAGATATTTTTTCACAAGACGATATTGCATCCAGTTTTGAAAAACACTGCCTGTTTCACCGTAGGTAACGAGTTCATAGGGGTATAGAGCTGTTTCAAAGTCAAGGTTGTTGTCTATCATAACTTGGAATGCTTTGCCCTCAACGCAGGCTCCGTTGTATTCGTCAATGGGTTTGCCAAAAATGCGTCCTTCAGGACGGAAGCGATATCCGTATATTCGCCCATAAGTCGTCAGTTCTTTCATGAACTCTTCAGCTACAGCGCTGTGCAGATTTCCTGGGAGATATCTGAGTGCATTTTTCAGCGCTGTTTTTGTCTGCGCTTCGGTAAGTCTGAATCCCCGGCTTGGTGCTCTGCGTATGCCTAGCAGAAACTCCGGATAGGCAGGAAGGTGTTCGTCCAACCTTACTTGCATGGCTTTGTATACTTCTGAGTTTGTCATGATTATTCAGCCCTTTCCGATTCTTGCAATGTGCTCTTTGCTAATGCGATTATTTTATCATATCGTATGTGGAAATGGAACATCACTGTGAGAATATACTAAAAAATTAATAATAGTAAATAGTATAGTGGTTACAGATTTCACCCCAGACCTGCAGCGCTGAGTGTACAGTAACACACAGTAACGCACTGTTATGTAAAAATGTAAATTTGCGCACTGTCGAAAAATCACTCTCTTCTGACAAAAAAAGACTTGTTTTACGCAAAGCAAATGTGTATAATTACCAAAATGATGCTCTGCAGCAATTTAATTTTTGTCAAGAACTGATTAATCAGTACTTCCCTTGATGCGAAATTTAAAGAAAGCGAGGCATTTTAAATGGTTGTTCAGCAGAACCGTTATGTTAACCGCAATAACTTTGTTAATACTGCAATTACGCCACATGAGCACATTTGCGGAAAACAGACAGCAAAGTTAGGCTGTTTCTATGGCTCAACATAGGCTTATAAAACAGATAGCGTAGCTCATGGCAACCCGAAATACCATACCCAGTATAAAAATCGAAGATGAGGGGATTAATCCGAATCTCATGTTAATCACGAAAATTCAAAAATCTCTGAAGCAAATTACAGAATGAATTTTATAAGGCGGTGAAATTATGTCCCTAAATGGAAAACCGGCATTTCCAAAAGCACGATATATAAACTATCTTATCGCACTGATAATCGGCATAATTCTCTGGTTCGTCCCTCAGCCGAATGACTACTTGCGTATCGAGGGCATCCGGCTACTGGCGGTATTGGTTCCAACATTATATTTATGGCTTATGAACGAAACCCTTTGGGGGTCGCTGCTGTTCATGGCTGTATTGGGCATGACAGGAATTATCCAGTCTGTTGACGCTGCGGGTGAAGTTACCAGAGTGTGGAGTCACAATGCCATTTGGATGGAGGCTCTTGGAAACTTTGCAGTAATACTTCTTATCGTTTTTCTTATCTTGGATGGTTGCCTGAACGAAACAGGTGCAATCAAAAAAGTTGCGAACTGGTTTCTGACCAGAAGAGCCATCGAGGGCAAGCCATATGCTATAATAGGCATGTTCCTTCTTGGAAACATTGTCGTTGGCATGTTCATGCAAAATCTCGCCTTAGCGATTATGTATTTGGCTCTCACCAAGAGGTTTTGCGAAAATCTTAACCTTGATAAATCACATTCACTTTATAAATCACTCATGCTGGGAACATTATGGGGTAATGGCGTACTGAGCATAGCTTCGCCGATTGCCAAGTTCTTCCCCAATCTCCTTATCGGACTTATTGACGCTCGACTTGATGTGCAAATATCTTATACGCAGTGGTTTGCAATGGGCATACCCTTTGCGGCAATTATGTTTGTAATTATCATGGTTGTCATTCGGATTTACAATCCGGACGTGGCTCCGCTGTTAAACTTCAAAGTCGATGAATTTAAAAAGAGTGAAGATGCGCCACTTGGAGCGAGAGGCAAAATCGCATTGATCACAACGCTTGCATTGGTTCTCTTCATTTTGATCCCGGATATAGTTCTGGCAATCCTCGGCGGTCCGGTAGTTGCTACAGGTGCGTTGGCCGATGTGTGCAGGACGATTGTCGGCTGGGGACCAACTGCTCCGGCAATAATAGCGGTTGTTCTGCTATGTCTTATAAGAGCGGAAGGCAAGCCGGTAATGAATATAATGGAAAGTGCTAAAAGTGTACCGCTTGCGTTCATCATATTCCTTGCTGTCGTCATTTTCAGCGGCGCTCCCATGAGTTCCGGCTTTGCCAGCAACATAGTTCCGTGGCTTAACAGTATCTTCGGGCCTCTCGTTCAGGGCATGGCTCCGTTTGTGCTTGGAGCGGTCATGGTTATTGTAGGTATAGTCATCACTAACTTCATATCAAGCGTTGTTGTTGTCAATGTTTTCTTCGCATTATCCGCCGTGTTGTTCACTGCCCCCGGTATGCCCGGACCGCTTTATGCAGCCTCGATGGCTATCATCGTAGGTTACTTTACGTGCATGTCCGCGCTCACACCAGCCTCGGTTGTCACCGCAGCCATGTACTATGGCGATGAGAAGGGCATAGTGGTCAAAGAAGTCTTAAAGCCTAATCTCATTTTCATGGTGGGTGCGGCAATAGGTATAATCATTACCATACCTATCGTAACCGCTGTACTTGGAGCATAGGCGCATAGTAAAAACCTCTGCATTTTTGAACATTTTTAACAAAGTGACCAAAAATCAGAGGTTTTTTATGTCCTTATGCGGCTTGCTTTGCGCACAAATTGTTGCTTTTTGTAATTTTTTATGATATAATGCGGCTTGCTCGCACATAAATTGTTGCTTTTTGTAATTTTTTATGATATGATGCGCCCAAAATAGGCGGGGGTGTATAGTATCGACAAACCACTAACGATATTATTAGTAGAAGATGACACATTCGAATGTGCAGCATATACTGATTATATAAGCACCCTTGATGATGTGCTCTTGGTTGGCGTGACTAACAATGCGCATAAAGCAGTTGAACTTGCCCTAGATAACTTACCTGATGCAGTCATACTGGACCTTGAGCTTCATAAGGGGAGCGGTAGTGGAATTGCTTTTTTATCTACACTCAAAAAAGAGCATCCACATATTTCACCTTATATTATGGTTATAACTCACAATGTGAGTCACATAACGCATTGCCAAGTGCGAGATTTAGGCGCTGATTTCGTTATGCTAAAAAGCCAAGAGGGCTATAACGCTAAAGATGTGGTTGAACATATCAGATCCCTCAGTGTAATTTTGCGCGACCTGAAAAACGCAGAACAACAGCGAGCCCTGCTTGCCGAGCTGTCGATCGAGGAGAAAGACAACAACTTAAAACAACGTGTATCTACCGAAGTTGATCAAATCGGAATAAGCCCAAAGTTGGTCGGACGTGGATACATAGTCGATAGCATAATAAGACTCTTAGATGGGCAACAAAATTTTATCCCAGCAATTGCGAAAGAGCATAATAAAACCGAGGCAAGCGTTGAACGCGCAATGCAAAATGCCATAAATATGGCATGGAACACAATGAATACCGAAGACCTTGAGCGCCTGTATACATCACGTATTAAGTCTGAAAAAGGAGTGCCAACATTATCAGAATTCGTCTGGCACTACGCTAACAAATTGAAAAGTAAATAAACAAGTTCGTCTAGGGAATCTACCAGTGCCACCATAGAGGCTCACATAGTTTTGCATAAACTAACTCACCAAAACCACATGTGAAACCTGAATCAAGCGCTTTTACATCATTCTTTATATACGAAAATATAAAAGGAGGAAATTGTAATGTGGAGTTTCATTTGGCAAATAATTTCAAACGTTTTCCGATTTTTCTAAATAGTCAAAAGACATTAGTACCGCAAAAACTATGCGCCGACCTGATTTCCTGAATTTTGGTTGGCGCATTACTTTTGGGAGGGGGGATGCTAGTTGGAAACGCATATAGGTCGTTTTGCCGTACTGTTACTTAGTCAGTATGTATATTTGAAAATACTAAATTTAAAATATGACAACATGAAGCATCTGAAAGTAATATCCGGGATACTCCTTTCAGCCATGTTGGCATATGGCGTATATGCTATAGCGGTGCAACTCCCGAATATCAGACATGTACTTATGGTTCTGGTATTGGCAATATTTTTAAGCATAGCCGCAAATACCAAGTTCGACTTAGCACTCACTGCTACTTTTATATCCGTTGGTATAAGCTATGGTGCATTCTTGATTTCCCTCATAATATCAGGATTGATAGTAGCTTTGATAACACAACTGGTTAGTATTAATAATGTCAATTATGTTGTGGCAGTGACAATTATCGCCGCTTTTATGGGAAGTGCTATAATTATTATCTTTTTTAGAATAAAGCGGTTTAACAGAGGCATGTTATTTCTCAAAAAGAAAGGCGTCGGCGCTATAGGGCTGATTTTAAGCGGGGCTGTACTGCTTATCATAATTCTCATAAGCAGCGGGGAGGTACATGCAGAGCAAGGAGCATGGCTTATTTTAGGAATCGGTTTGTGTGTGCTCGGACTTGTCGCCTGGTGGCGGCGAGGATTGACAAAGCTCTATCGCGAGCGAATGAAAGAGCGAAATATACAGGAATATGAAAAATCAATAGCTGAAAAGGATGCTGAAATCGAGTTGCTACTCGAGGATAACGAAATGATGGCAAAAATCATCCACAGGGACAACAAGCTGCTCCCGGCACTTTATAATTCAGTTTTGCAGCTTCACAGAAACGCTAGTGATGAATTTCATGATAGCAGCGAACAACTCATTGCTCAAATTCAACACCTCATGGACGACAGGGCGGGGATATTAAAGTTGGCACAGCCAGACAGTCCAATAACACCTATAACTGGCAAAGCATTAATTGATGGGTTGTTAAGTGTAATGGCAACAAAATCAGCCGAAAATGATATCGAGTTTGACGCTGTTGTAGATGTGGATCTCCAAAAATTGACCGACTCGGTTATTTCTGTTTTACAGTTGCAGACGCTATGCGCTGACATTATAGAAAATGCAATAATATCAACAGCTCACAGCAAGTGTAAAAAGGTACATTTCGCTGTTAGGTATATTGACAATGTTGTCGAGATTTGCGCAAAAGATAGCGGAACTCCGTTTAATCCTGAAACACTTGTAAACTTGGGGGTAAAAAAAGCCTCCACACATCTTGACGAAGGCGGAGGCGGCATTGGCTATATGGCTATATTCGAGATACTCAAGCAATGCAATGCCGGTATTGTGATTTCAGAGTACACCGAAGAACAACACGGTTTTACCAAGTCAGTTACCATTAGATTTGACGGCAAGTTTATATACCATGTCCAAAGCTATAGAGCAGCTGAACTCGCAGCCATGAGAGACGCGCTTGAAAGACCGGATGATTCAATGTGTATAACAACTAGCTGATTACTTCGGGCGGATTTAATCAGTGTTTACCTAGCCGAAACTATTAACAAGAACAATATGCGATGCAACTAATATCACAAAACAGGCAATGACCAACAAGAGCCATAGCTTGAACGGCTTCATATCAAAGATGAGGCGTAGCTGCCGGAAAGTTGGAAAAGCAAGCGCTGATTAAACCTACTCCATGTGGACGTGAAAACGCTCCACGAGACCTGCAAAGGAAGGAGTTCGGCTTAATCAGCGCTTACTTAGGAATAAATAGGAAAAAATGGAATGATCGGATACTACCTAGTTTAGAAAGGGGGTACACATCTGACTCGTCGCAATTATGAAATTCTGCATACAGTTGCATACTTCACTAAAATCCCGCCCGAGTACTGATACGTAGGATATCACATTTGAGCGTTCAAATATATTGGTTTTTGTTAGTGATTTTCGTTGGTTTTTGTTGGTTTTCGTTGGTTTTTGTTGGTTTTCGTTGGTTTTCGTTGGTTTTTGTTGGTTTTTGTTGGTTTTCGTTGGTTTTCGTCGGATTTTATCGCTGAATTTGTCGATTTTTTGTTAGTTTTGTGTGTCTGGCAAGTGTCTGCAATTGCAATTTTTGTCATTAATGCCCAATTTCACAATTGCCTATAGACCGTACAGAACCATTCTCTTGTCCCCTAAGTAAACGCTGATTGTCACAAGTCCCGAAAAATCGGCTTGTGTAAATTGCTAATTAATTCGGCGTTTTGTATATATCACACAAATTGACGTTGACAGCAGCAGTTATATATGGTAAGTTTTACTTGCAAACGGATCAAGCTTCAGTTCACGGAACAGTTTGTCCATGGTAGCATGGTCATAGGACCAATTAGCACAACTGCGGAATAAAGTCCGCCAGTATATTACAATGGTGTGCATTGGCTGCATCGGGGGCAGGTGTTAAGAGAACGAACGAGGATCCGATAGAAAGGTGGTTTGGCTCATTGTTTTTTGAGAACCACAAGTAGCCCCGCATTCGCGTTGGACGAATGCGGGGATTTGCTTTTGAAATAAAAGTCACCCTTTTTGGTCTGCTGCACACCTCACTTACGGTAACCCGCTTTACTATTTCTTTCCCATCGATTTCATCATAAACGTTAGCACTGCAAACATAGGAACGGCGGCTGCACATATTGCTATCGCTATCCAGATTGCACTACCGCTTATTGGGATCAGCCAGCCTAACACACCTTGCGCTATCGCACCAACTGTGAACCCAATAATCATCAGGACAATTAGTGCTATCCTTATTGCATTCAGCGGACGGCTCAGTTTATACAACATCAAAAAGCCAACAAACGCAATAATTATAAGTGACATCGTTGAAATTTCGCTGTCAGATATCTCTTGCCCGGCACCAATGATGACAAGCACTACCAGCGCGGCAAAGCTTGTAAGACCAGCGGGAAGCGCATTTCTAAGCACATTAATTATAAATCGACCTTTAACTATGTTCTTATTCGGCTCCATAGCCAGAACGAATGAGGGGATACCTATCAGCATAACATTGAATAGTGTAAACTGCGAGGGAGAGAGAGGAAAGGGAAATTGTAGTCCAATCGTCATGACCGTTGCAAAAAGGAAGGAAAATATGTTTTTGGTGATAAACAAGGCTGCTGAACGCTCTATATTATTAATAACCCGGCGTCCTTCCATAACAACCTCAGGCATAGCCGAAAAATCAGAATCAAGCAACACAATATCTGACACCTGACTTGCAACCTCAGACCCGGACGCCATTGCGATACTCACGTTTGCATCTTTGAGAGCAAGTACATCGTTGACGCCATCTCCGGTCATCGCTACTGTATGACCGGCAGCTTTAAGCGCTCTGACCAGCTTGCGTTTCTGATCCGGAGTAACCCGTCCAAAGACTACATATTCTCTGACAGCGCGTTTTATCTGACGATCTGTTGTTAGTTGGGCAGCATCAACAAAATGCTCTGCCCCTTCAATTCCTGCGTCCTTGGATATTTGTGATACTGTCACAGGGTTATCGCCGGATATTACTATTATTTTGACCCCTTGCTTTGCAAAAAATTTAAAGGTTTCCGGAGCTTCGGGGCGCACACGGTTTGATAACAGAATAAGCGCAAGCGGCATCACTAAGTTGCTGTCAAGCTTATCTAAAATATCACCTTCATATAATGCAAGCAACAATACACGGTAGCCTTGCGCAGAGTATTTTTCAATTTGACTTCTAAATTTTTCATATTTTTCTAAAAGTATCTTTTCCGGCGCTCCGAGCAAATATGATTCGTCATCATAAAAAGACACTCCACTATATTTCGTCGCGGATGAAAATGGCAAGTTCCTGTCGGCATGTCTTTGCGTCGGCGTATTGAAATATGTCTGAACGGCCGCCATCGTTTCATTATCGGCGGACATATTTCCTGCATAATCCGCCATAATCATATTTATATCTTCACTGCTAAATCGATCTTCGCGCAGGAGCACTGTGTCTTTGACCTCCATGCGAGGCTCCGTTATGGTTCCGGTTTTATCGACACAGAGCACATCAACCCTAGCAAGCGTTTCAACACAGTTTCTTTCCTGAACCAGAGTTCTTTTCTTTGCAAGCCGCAATACGCTGACTGTAAGTGCCATCGAAACAAGCAGGTACAGCCCATCAGGGATCATCCCAACAAGCGCACCGACTGTCGCCTCTGTCGCGCCAGCTATTGTGATATCGGGTTGCCGCATTTGTTGAAAGAACATTGCAATTCCCACCGGAATAATGATGATTCCAATAAACTGAACGAGACGCTTGAGCGCCGACACCATTCCGACAGAAAGCTTCCCGCGTGTTTTCTTTGCTTCCATTGTGAGTTGCGCAACGAAAGAATCACGCCCGACTTTATCAAGTCGCGCCGTACATTCTCCAGAAACAATAAAACTGCCCGATAATAGTGTATCACCAGATGATTTAGTAATTTCGTCCGCCTCTCCCGTGACCAGCGCCTCGTTGACATGGCATTCTCCGCTAAGAACTATTGCGTCAGCATATATCTGCTGCCCAGCTGCAAACACAGCAATATCATCAAGTACGGTTTCATCGGCGGGAATAAGTGTTCGCTCACCATCCCTGATTACCGTCGCATTGGGCGCTGAAATAAAGGACAGCTTCGCAAGCGCTCGTTTGGAGCGCAGTTCCTGAATTATTCCGATCGTCGTATTTATAAATACGATTGGCATGAATGTCAGGTCATGAAATGAGCCGACAAGAATAAGGCACAGCGATAATAGAGATAATACAAGGTTTAAATATGTAAAAATATTATCCTTAAATATCTGTCCGATGGTTTTATCAGCCGAATCGGGTTTTGTATTGCCATAGCCGTTTGCCAAACGCTCCCGCGCCTGCAACCGGGTCAAACCGAACTCCGGCGGCGCATCGCATCTTGATAATACTTTGTGAAGGCTTGCTGCCATATGTTTTCGCGCCAGTAGAACTCACCTCCTTGGTAGTATAACTGAGTATATCAAAAGTCTTTATGTGATCAACGCTGAATTGATCAGTATTGCGGCGCGTAAAGAATGTCACATAATATTCTTGACCTTTCAAATGATTATAAATTCCCTGTATGGTACATTATTGCAGCGAGTGCTGCCACTGGCGCCGTTTCGCACCTGAGTATGCGCGGACCAAGCGTAATTGCTTGCATCCCGGCTGATATTGCGCAATTTGCTTCTTGAGGTTCAAATCCGCCCTCCGGCCCAGTCATGATTGAGACAGATAGCGCTTCTTGCGAGTCCAGATGGGTTCCGGATGAATAGCGCTGACTTTTAGAGAGCACGTCGTGAAGGTGACGCTTATCTTCACACTCATATAAAAATAGCGGAGTTTTTGCATGAATTGCCATTTTCACTGCTGCATCAAATGCTTCTAGCGCATTGACCTCCGGAATAATTCCTCTGCCACATTGTTTCGCTGTTTCAAGTGCAATCCTCTGATATCGCACTGCCTTTTTCATTTTGTCATTGGGCGTTGAAATACATCGTTCCGATGGGAACAAGAATATCTCATAAGCCCCGAGCTCAACTAATTTCTGCACCGCATAGTCAAGCCTATCGCCTTTTGCAAATGCGATATACACACTGCATTTAACCGATGGCTCGCCAAGTGATGGTTTCTTATCAACAATTTCAGCCAACACTCCACGCCCTGTGGCTTCTATTTCCGAAAGTGTGCAAATATAATCTGTGCCTTTACCGTCGCAGACTACGAAATACTCAGTCGGACGAAGGCGAAGTGAGCGCATGTGCGCCATGTCCTCGGCACTTAGTTGAATCTTGTCATTTGAAATGTCGGGCGGCGTTGCAAAGAAACGCACCATATACTTTGCCTCCAATTACTAATGTTCATTCATAGTAGCACATTTTTCCAAGTCTCGTCAATTGTGCAAAAGCTACTCAGCGCTTTCTTTGAATACAAAGGCGTCCCAAAAAATCGAAGGGACGCCTTTGTTAGATCTTTACCAAATCTTATGAAGGCAACACTGCCGTAGCAACGCGCTTGCTTTGGTTATGGTGTCGGATTTTCGTTATTAATGAGCAGAACCTCCACCGTCTGACCATGGGCTGTAACAGAAAGGTCAATCGTCTGCCATACTGCCTGTTTGTTAATGTCAATTAGATTAACCATGCCGGTATTTCCTACCCCAGCTTGCCACATATTGTTAACACGAACAAACGCCATCGCATTGTTCCCATCCTGATCAAGGGCTGTGACCGAAAGGTCACTCAAAGCAATCGGTGTGTTTACCCCATCAAGCTGTAACCAAGCACGAATCAAACCAGCATTAGCCAGCGATTGATTGTTGTTATTTCCATTGTTAAAGATATTCATCGAGAACACAGGCTGCTGCACAACTCTGTCGTTTACAAATGTGTGAACTATTGTTTGTCCAAACTCTGTTATTGTGACCGTCATCTCCTGCCAATTCAAATATTTCAGTATCTGTATTGCAGGAATAACTGTTTGATGCGGAGCCACATTCCCTACAAAATCTCTGATGTTTGCAGGTTGTCCATCTACAACAAGCTGGATATTATCAACAGTTGCGCTAAATCCTGTAAGATTGATTCCCTCAACACCCATATTAAACCAAATGATGATCCTGTCGCGCCACTCCTCTTGGTATACACGAGTTGAGAAATATCTGTTGTTGATAAGCAAGGTTTCCACGGTCTGACCAAAGGCTGTGACAGAAAGATTAATGGTCTGCCAAGCAGCATGCTTATTGATATCAATCAGATTTGCCATACCTGTATTTCCTACACCTGCCTGCCACATTTCGTTAACACGGACAAATCCCATCGCATCATTGCCATCTTGATCTTCGGCGGTGACTTGCAAGTCGCTCAACGCAATTGGCGCATTGACCCCATCAAGCTGCAGCCACGCACGGATCAAACCGGCGTTAGCCAACGACTGGTTATTGTCATTGCCATTGTTAAATATATTCAGCGAGAACGTCGGTGGAGCAACAACCTCACGCGGGACAATCGGGATAGCAATATTTGTAAAGTTGTTATCAACCGTGAATGAGAAGCGATCAATGCCATGTGCCGGATTAGCGCTGGGACCTGTGATCGCGCCCGGCTGGGATCCACCGGTAGTGAGAATCAGCACAAGCCTATTTCCGGCAAGCGCAGTGTGAACTCCCGGTTGCATGTAAATAGTGTAATCATGCCAAACGCCGATATTTGCTTGCGGGTCAATTTGCGATGCAACTCCGGCAGTGTAGCTTTCAAATCCCGCACCCGGGTTTGTTAAATCCATCCAGCCTTTTGCGATTTCTCTGAATGTACCTGTTGACTGTGCAAATTCGACCATATTAGAGTTACGAGCACCGCCGCCTTGCCAAGCCAGCCAGTTGTTATTGCCTATCTGAGTTTCAGAAGGAATCAAAACACGAGCAGGCGTAGCGCCGACTCTGGGTGTACCGAAGAAGTTAATAGTAGTATCCGGAGCCGCAACTTCTACCAACTTAGCATGAACGCGCAGATTGTCTCTGGCAGCGGCTCCAAGCGATTCAAAAGCAGCGCGGAAACTAACTTCAACGACACCTTTAATGGTGGTATCTTCTGTGAGGACTTTTGAATATATTGCACTGCCCGCAGTGGAATAATCCATATTGTTCCACCAGTTGAGTGCCGTACCTGGAGTTCCAGCATCAATAGCTGCATTACCATGTGTCAGTCCGTTGGCGCTGTTAATTGTAATGAACCTATTGTCAGCAGATGCAGCTGCGGCAGCAGATGCAAAAGGAACAAATACAGGCTCGTAAGTATCGTGAGGCACCGGGCGAGCAGCTTCTTCAGAATCCATGCCGCCTTCGTCAAAAATCAAAAACTCTTCTGCCACCGAAAAAGAAACAGCCGTACTATTAAACGCATTGCCTGAAAGTCCATCAGGCGATGCATTTATTCTAAAGTTATTACCGGTTAAAGTGAGCGTATCTGTACCATGCCAAGTATCATAACTATCCCACTCACCTGTGGAGTTATTATGCACCAAGACATAAGGTATTCGTTCCAGCACATTGTTATCGACTTCATACAACCAATGGCTGAACCATAAGTTAAGAAGCTCATCAAAGGTGTATTCGCCGCAATACATAACAAATGGTCTATGAGCCGCTGCTCCGGCGGCACCAACAGCAAGGTACGGATTGGCATTAGCAAATGGGAAGGTCGGGGTCATATGCTCGCCCTGATTCCACATCAGCCTGATGGGCACACCTGCCGAGCTGGCTGCACGGTACATCATCTCAGATTGTTTTGTGCGTACATTATCATCGTTGAGACCATGGATAATGAACATTGGAGTTTGGATTTGGCTGGGACCCCAATCTCTGAACCAGCCGTCACGAGTATAGTCACGCCTTGCCCAATGAGCACCATAGTTACCGGCTAGTGCAGCTTCTTCATGCCGCATAAGCTGCGAATAACCAAGGTATCGGACAAAGGTAGGAACAGCAGCCCAATTTGGGGTGGTTCCATCTGCGCTTGCTGCTCGGGCTTCGGTCGTCCATGTGCCTAAACGAGGGTTGCAGTGCCAAGCCAAACCAACCGTATATTCCCAAGTGCCGAAAGTGCCTTGTGAATTGGTGTACTCATACCAACTGGCAATACCAGCTACGGGAACTATGGTTTTCAGACCTTCAACACCTGTGGTGGATAACCCGAATTGGGTGGTTCCTGCATAGGAACGACCTGTCATACCAACTCTGCCATTAGACCAATCAGCAAAGACTTCGACATTATCTGTTTTGTTGGTAAATGCTCTGGCATTACCAGTCAGCCATTCGATTACTGCCTTAAATGCAGCAATTTCAACATCGGCGCCCATGGTAGAAAATCCTTGGCTATGCAGACCTGCCGGACCGTGAGCTGCAACAACGGCAAAGCCACGGACGAGGAAATAGTCATACCAGTTCAGATTTTCGTATTCGTATCTGACTTGCGAACCGGGGGCAGGTGGGTTAAGGTTATATGTGGCTGTATATGTACCGCCACCTGCGTTTTGTGTTGAAAACTGATAGAACCAATCACTTGTAACTGCGTTATCCACCATATAGGCTACGCCTTCAGCACCACGGTAAACAGAACCTTGTGCCACTCGTGGTGGAGGTTGCAATAAAAGTGAATAATGATTGAATCCGGGATTCGCGGCTAAAAATTCATCCCCACGCGCACGATGCAGCGGCGATGGATTCTGACCTACTGTTCCCTCAATGTAAGGACGCGCTTCAAATATGGTTGCAAATTCAGCGCCATCTAGTGCTGAATTTGGCAGTTGCACCAGAACTTTGATCAGGTCCAGTTCTCCGTCACCGTCTAGGTCAAATTCGGTTTCAACATAGACCACAAAACGAAGGATACCATCTCCGCTGGTATCGCGAATAGTAGAATTTCCATATTCAAAAATCGGCACAGCCATACCATTAACAAAATAAGGCACTCTCGGTACGGCAGTGAGCGCCTCTCTAAGTCCGTTGAATTTATCAAGCGTGGCAAATGTCATCGCTGCGATAGTCTCTGCGGTCAATACATCATTGGGCATAAATTCCCAATTGTTGAAAAACCCGGCCGAGCGAGCAAATTCATTGTAATTAAAAAACGGGAAATCCGGTGGACCTCCGGCAAACTGACTTGGTTGCATTCCTGCCAGATACAGAAGCATCACAAGGTAATCCTGCTGTGTTGCAGGCTGTGCGGAAACTGCGACGCTTGCAAATGGCTCAACACCAAGCTCAACGCCGGACAATATTGCACCTATGGCACCAAGCTCATTGACTGTGAATACATGCTCTGCGGGAAAGTCATTCAAGTATGCCTGTAATAAATCAGTGGGATAGGAGGTTGTAACAACGTTATTCTGTTCCTCCATATTCTCTGCCAATGCGGGAGTTACTGCACCTAGGATCATTATGACGAGCAGAATGCAGATAAACTTCTTTGTCATTTTCAATGTTTTACTCATTTAACTTTGTTCCCTTCGTAAGTTTTTATTAGTAGTTTCTCTTGTTACTCGCTTTTGCCTCATGTTTAGTTAACTTTGTAACGCACCACAATCGCCCCCCTTCTTTAGCATCCATAAATAGGAACATAAGCCGCATCACATCCCTCGTAAGCAGCTTCCTCTTTTCGTACATTCGTTTATGTAGACGATATTATCCAATTTGTTTTTCTTTACCACAAACCGATGTTAATGCACTTCACATCAACATCGGTCACTTGTACTCGCGAGGTCATTCTAGCATACCCATCATGCTATTGCAAGCAATTTCTTTCAGCGAATATTTTTTCTACACCCGTCAACAAAAAAGCCATTATCAGCGCGAAGTGAACGCCCATGGCAAAAGATTGGATGCCAAGCAATAAAAAGATAATGACAACCAGCAATTCAACTGTACAGATGAGTACTGCTTTCTTTTTATACACCCTTCTCTCCTCATCGTCAATCGGCTTGTTTTTAGTACCTACCGGCGCAAATACTATAACTCAACTTTCGCAGTACGACAAAACCAGTTTATCCTTGATAATACAGGGCAAACACGCCAGAAAATGCTCGACAAGGTATCGATTAGCTCGGCTGGCAAGCTCAGTGAATCGCGAGCGCAGTTCTTTATGAGCGCAATGATTAGCTCGTAGGCAAACGTAAAGGATATGTCCTCCAACTCGGCACATAGCGCGAAATATCCATCGTTGCCAGAGCGCCAGTCTTTGTTTTCACAGGTTTCCAGCGACAGTAGGATGTAACGGGTCATTACAAT
>Ga0136643_10002707_pt1 | contig 23274 bp, 13 predicted proteins | sample TergutLab28metaG_FD_96883 | JGI IMG/M metagenome (GOLD analysis project Ga0136643, IMG submission 96883) | Labiotermes labralis P1 segment gut microbial communities from Petit-Saut dam, French Guiana - Lab288 P1 (version 3) (version 3) | ecosystem: Host-associated > Arthropoda: Insects >... | reverse complement strand
GTAAAATGTTCAACAGTTTGCCTGTCTACATTAAAACCCATTTTGAAAATACAAGACACTTCAAAAAAATACTTAAGAATTACCTTATAGAACACTCTTTATATAGTATGGATGAATATTATCGCTTAACAGCGTCGTGATTTGGTTATACCTTGTCGATCTGGATTAACCTATTTTTCACTGCTGTTAACTGTTGGTATATGTGTATTTTCAGGACTAATGTAACACAGGAGTCCGAATACTATTACTATCACTATTTTAACAATGTTAATCGGTCCTAAGCTATTTTATCTGGACTAATCTGTTATACACAGCTGTGTATTGTTAATATAAGTATATTTTTTTTTTAATGAATGCAATGCAGGAATCTAATTACAATTTAACTTATTTTACATTCTATGACTACTTCTACATCTGTACTGATACTATGGAAGATCAAATAAATGAATGAATGAATGAAGAGCAGATATTTTAATTTTAGTTTTCAGCCTGTACACTTCATGAGTAGAATTTGAATGCACTGCAGAACTAAATAACCTTGCACATATACCTGAAGATGATACAACTGTACCTGAAATGATTAATACTATTTACTGTACATACAGTACTATACAATTGTATTAACCTGAAACATGCAGTGTTGGATAGGTGAAATGCAACATGAAACAGAAATACTTGGTTCCACTGCATCACTTCATTAGACTATGAGGGGGTGCTGATAAGTCCTTAGCCTCACCTACTTCCCGATATCGTAGAACGGAATCGATAATGTCGTTGGAAAGAGGGGTCTGTTCACGTGCCGAATTGCAAGTCTTTCTTTGTTACAGAGGCTGAAAGGAAGCATGTCAGGCGACGCGCGCGATTTCAACAACATGGAGATGTGAGCTGTCATCAAGCGTTTTTTTTTCCTGCAAGGCAAGGCGCCGAAGGAAATTTATGCCATTCTGACAGAAACATTTGGAGAACATGCACCATCGTATGCCACCGTCAAAAACTGGGTGGCCCAGTTTAAACGTGGTGATTTTTCAACCTGTGATGCGCCTCATCCTGGACAACCGAAAATAGTGACCGCCCCGGAGATTATTGATCAAATTCACGGGCTAATCTTGGAAGACGGCCGGATTTCGGCTAAATCAATAGCTGAGCAACTAGGCACCTCACGTGAGCGGGTTGGGTCCGTCATTCATTAATATTTGGACATGCAAAGACGGTCCCAAAATGCCTGAACGCGGATCAAAAAGTCAATGGTGCCAATCATCTGAGCAACTTTTGGGATTTTTTTTGGCGCGATCCAGATGATTTCCTGTTGCGATTGGTGACCATGGATGAAACCTGGTTATATCACTATGACCTGAGACAAAGCAACAATCAATGGAGTGGCGGCATAGCAGCTCACCCTGCCCCAAAAAATTCCATGTGTAAAAATCCGCTGGAAAAGTTCTCTCCTCGATTATTTGGGATCAAGACGGCATCCTCCTCAATGATTATTTTCCAAAGGGCCAAACTGTCAACACAGAGCATTATTCATCTCTGCTGGTACAATTGAAGGACACTTTGAATGAAAAACGCCGCGGGAAGGTCACCAAGGGGGTCTTGTTCTTGCACGACAATGCCCTGCTCACCGGGCACTTGTAACTCAGAAGAAACTGGTCTGCCTGGGCTTCCAATGTCTTGATCTCCCACCCTATCCTCCGGATCTGGCCCCGTTAGACTACCACCTGTTCCCTGGACTGAAAAACAATCGAAAGATCGCCATTTTTCGTCCGACGCGGAGGTCATTGCTGCCGCAGAGAGCTGGTCAGATGGACAACCTCCTGATTTTTTTTTTTTTTTTTTAGTGGCTTGCAGAAGTTAGAGCAATGGGCTAAGAAATGTATTGAGCTTTGTAGGGAGTATGTTGAACAAATCCAAGTTTGGTCGCTGTAGCTTGTTTCCTTCCTGGTCGGGCTAAGGATTTATCAGCACCCCCTTATACAATTAAGAAATGCCCTTTCCCTGCCCCCTTTCCACTTTCTCCTCCTTTCTTTCCTTCTACCCTGTGTTCCCACTGCCTTTCTCATGTACTCTGTTCTCTGTTCATATATTCTGTAACATTTTAACTTTTATTCTTCTTACCACTTTCCCTTCTTCGCTCACTCTGTTGTCCATAGGGGTAGCAGATTTATCTCAAATTGCTGGTATCTATGAAACTGTACAGCCCCACATCCCAGAACACCATAATCTTACTATAAGAACTGGATTCTCTTTCTCTCTTTCTCTTGCCTGTATTTACTCCATTCAGATGCCATTTCTACACTACATTCCTATGCTCAGCGCAGCAGGACGCCATGTCATGACTCTAGCAGTTATTTGTCTGACTCGCATCAACGAGGCTTGGGTTTGATGCCAGGCCGGTCCATGTCTGATTTACAGTGGACAAAGCGGCGCTGGCACTCACATTTCATTCGTCTACAACTGACACTATATAATCTTAGCAAAGGCAGGGACTTGTAAGAAATATAGTTTCAAATTATCATGGATAGAGCACCTTGCTGGTCAGAAGCATTCTTTATATTATTACATTGTGCCTCAATAGGCATAATACAGGTTTAAGTTTGTGTTTTGACTCAGTTCTTTAATAAGCAGATTGTCATCATTTGTATTTGTAGTATTTCGGTTGATCCTAAACCCTTCAACCAATTATCTATGTTGAAAACACATTTTAAGCCATCACCAATACTTCAGGGTTATACAGCCACCCCACTTATAACTATTTTACTGGAATGCAGCAGGCTAACGAATGGAGTGATGTATTTGTTGGTTTATTTAATAACACTTTTCCATCTGCATCTGTTACGTATGATGTTCAGTGGTTGCACAGTTGTGAGTGAAGAATGGAAAGGATGTGGTTGTGGCATATTTTAGGGTATTATCCAAGCTTCTGCCTGAAGGAACTGAGGATAACCACAGAAAACCTCAATCAGGACAGCCAGTCACCATGCTGAGATCTGAACCTGGCACCTCTCCAAAAAAAAACCAAGATTCTTAAATAACATACCTCTGTACTGTTGACTGTTTCTCCTGCAGTTGACTTCACACTTCAGCTATTACTATGGACTACTGAAGAGTGTGAACACATTAGTCAATGTCAGCGACACACCAATATTTGTTTACCGCTTTTCATACAACAGGCGAGATACTCGCTTCTCTCTGGGTAAGTGCCAATCACAATTTTTAGTGTGGAATGTGTAAATTACATCAAGTGATATTATCATTCTAAATCCCAGTGTGATTAATGGAGAAAAATAAGACTGCAAAGACATGCTACACACAAAGGAACAAAGCTGCATATTTTTAAACATTTAAATGTCATAAATATACTCCAAAACGCTAGGAGTTATGTTGGTTCACAAGGTCGCCATATTCATATTACAAATGTACCATAGTATAAAATAAACAAAATATAAAGATACAGATGCCTGTAGTGTCAAGCTCTTAATGCAAAGTTTCATGTATATCTGTCAGGTGGTTCAGCAGTTTTAGGGAGAGATATGTGGAAAAATGATGGGATAAACACAGAGATATGCTAAGGTAATACATACTTTTTTTTACATTCATTGTTCCGTGCATCATTGTAATTGTTTAAAAAATAACCAACACGATGTCACTTGCGGACTATCCTTTATTTTCATGGGTAGTCGTCATTCACTCTCTACATGTTTCGAGCTTCCCGAAAGCTCGAAACATGTAGAGAGTGAATGACGACTACCCATGAAAATAAAGGATAGTCCGCAAGTGACATCGTGTTGGTTATTTTTTAAACAGTAATACATACTGTTTTATTCAGGATTGTGTTACAATGAAGTCTGGTGTATGGTTACCAACTTTTGGAGGAAGACCCTTTAAAATCTGAAGAAGAAGGCAATAATTTCCTCCACATTGTTTGTACCAGCTTACTAGATTACACAATGCCATAGCTTAGAAGACTGCAATATGATCTTTACTACTCTTGAAAGCAGCAGATCTTTGATGGTAACATACACTAAAACATGCCGTAATCTGTATTTACTTATTTTATTTCACAGTGATGTTAATATCTCAGACTACAGAGCATTGCATTGTTTGACAGAAATATCCTGTTTCAGGGGTGCCACATGGAGATGACACTCTCTACATGTTCCCTAACGTTATTGCTGGAAAAAAGCTTCTCATAGAGGAAGAGCACTTTCACATCACTGAGCATCTGTTACGCATTGTTACCAACTTTGCAAAGTATGGGTAAGTACAGCAAATATCTTATTTACTGTTAGCTCATACTCTATATCATGAGTTTTAACAACACAAAATCATCTAAAACTCTTCAGGTAGTGCAATCAGTTAGGCAGTCACATAAATGGGACAAGCAAAAAGTTCACTCCAGGTATTTGGGTACTGACATCTCATGCGAAGGGTACAATAAGAATAAGGCAGATGATGTATACAATTGATATATTTGTTAACTGCAATTGGGTTGATGCCTGTTGGCAGTAGTATAGTACACATTTACACACAAACAATACAGAGAACAACACAATTAACAACTTGGAAGGCTTTCTGGGTTATGAACCCAGAGTGGTCAAACTAAATTTAATGACGAACTAACCATGTACAAATTATGGTCTAATGGGGAAGAGTGTGGGCTGTGCCCCGTGTTTGCGAGTTATACCCTGGCATTTGCCTTACAACTGCAGAAAAAGCACAGACCTCAGTCTGGGTAGCCAAAGAGTGCCAGTTGGCATGATGAAAACATAATATACAGAAAAAAACATAATAACAGTAAGAATACATAAACATAACAATAAAAATACATAATTTACAAAATTAAACAACAGCATACGAAACATACAACCATATATAAAATGATAAAAAAAAATGGAACCAAAGGGACTTGAAAGAATGTGATAAATGAAAAAGCCTATAAGCAGCAAACTTCATACGATCTATATACATCTTCTAATAATGTTAGACACCCTGTTACTAAGACCTTCACTACACTTCACTACATTTCACCCAACTACACTTAACTCCACTTCACTACACTTGTTGGCACTTCACTTCCTCCCATTTAAACTTCACCCAACCACACTTCACAACCTTCTCATTTGGCTTAACCCCATTCAAATTTCCTACTGCTCCATTTCACTTAACATCACTACACATCACCTCATTTCACTTCACTGCACTTTTAGTTGAATTTTGCCACTTCTATTCCTTTCATTTCACCCCATATATAATCGCTTTCCTAACTCTGTTTCTAAAAATCTTAGGTTTACAAGGGAAAGTCCCTAATGCTTCTGCAGGTAGTTGGTTCCAGTTTTTAATGGTCCTATTTACAAAGGTATACTTCCTGATATCCATTCTTTGCTTCCTGTCCCTAATTTTCCAAACATGAACTACCCTATTCAAATAGTAAGGCCTTCACAACCTGTCATATATAGCTTTCCACGCCCGTTCCCCAGAGTACGCTTTAAAAAGTGAGCAAAAGCATGCTATCATCCTACGCTGAACCAAGGTTTCCCAGTCAGAATCCTTCGTAGGATTTGTAAATTGAGCAGCTTTCTTCTGCACTCTGTCTAACGCATTTATCTGTCCTTCTCAGCATGGATCCCAGCATGCATAGCCATGTTCAAGAACAGGATGTACCAATGATGTGTAGGCTAAACATTTTGTATTCCTGTTTCCTTTTTTGAGAACATGCATTACAAAGTGAAGTGCCTTCCAGGCTTTTTGCGCTGTGTAATTTACTTGGTCCACCCAGTTTAAATCGCTTTGTCAAACTATTCCCAAGTATTTACAACTGCTCGCTTCAAGAATTTTTTGGTCACCAAGACAGTAACCCAGTGGATTTTTAATCTGAGCTCTCATAAATCTTATTACCTTATGTTTACTGGGATTTATTTTCATTCCATTTTCTGCTGCCCTTTCCGCCAAGATGTCCAGATCCTTCTGCAATTTTTCTATGTCGTTTTTATTTGTGATTTTCCTATAAATTATACAGTCGTCAGCAAACAGTCTAATACTCGAATCAGTATTCCTCCAAATATCATTTACATACACTAGAACCAGTAGTGGGCCCAAAACACTCCCTTGCGGCACACCTGAGGTTACTTTGACGTCCTTGGATAGTTGCCCTCCTAGTCTTACCCTTTGTGTACTACCTACAAGGAATTCCCTTACCCAAATGACTACCCTCAAATCCACGCCCGAGGCTACCAGTTTTGTAAGCAGCCAATCATGAGGAACTAAATCGAAAGCCTTGGAAAAGTCTATTATAATCGCATCTGTACTGACCACCTTGTCCAAAGAGTCCCCTATGTCCTGGCACACTGTAATGACTTGACTTTCACATGAGTATCTCCATCTAAACCCACGCTGTCCCTCGTATAACCAATCATTCATATCCCAGACTTGTCTCAAATACATGTTCTTAGAAAATAAGCCTTTAAATATTTATGGCAGTGATTATTAAGACTACAGTCCTCTTGAATGGTGCACTGTGTAGTCTGATAGGTTGGTACTGTCTTAGGCAAACCTGCTGGCTCCCTTTTCAAGTATTCAGACCTAAAGATGAATGCAACATGTTCTATGGTAACATTTGTACCCTTTTACCAGATTCTATGGCATCATATTCCCAAAGACTGTCATTGTGATCTTACGGAAAGTAAACATGCGCATGAAACCGTGTCTGATTGTTGTCTTGGGCAAGGTAAAGTTAAAGCTGTCCCCATGTTGATTCAGTGAAACCATGAATATGTCCTGGGGAGTGAACATAACAGAGTGCTATGAATTCTTAACCTTGACTGATCAATTGCATGACTTTTCGACTTTAACACTGGTACCCTCTAGATAGGAGGCTGGGTTAGTCCCAGAGTTGATCTGGACATCATCCATCCATCCATCCACTTATGGTGCTACAGCCTCTTTTGGGCTGTGGCCTCCCTCAAAAGGCACTTCAATCTTCTCTATCCTTAGCGCAACTCCTCCAACCTTCTATTCCTAGGATCTGTAATGCATCCCTCTGAACAACACCCTCCCATCTTATTCTTGGTTTTCTTACTGATGTTGCTGGACACCAGAGGAAAGAGAAAAATGTTTTGTCCCCAGCAAGGATCCAAACCTGATTCCTATATCAACCAACCAAAAACTACTCACTATTCTGAGTTAAAGTATAGCAGATGACTATAAAAGTACTAAATCAGGGACAATCTGTACTGACTTCCTTCTATCCCTAACCTTAATTCTCCCCTCAGTCATGACCAACAGATACTGGCATTCTCCCAAAATAACACACAGTAACTATTTGAAAATTCTCATGGTTACAGAGATCCAACTCCAGAAGAAACTCCAGGGCTGGACAACAGTTTGTGGCCAGTAATTGAACCTGACAACTTCAAATATGTTGACATTGGTAAGAAGATAAAAATTAAGAAAGATTTCTTCCCTGAGCACATGGAATTCTGGGATACCATTTTCAAGATGGTAGAAGAGACACCAAATCTGGTAAAGGATGAGTTATGATAAATGTGAAGTAAAGGATAATATGTAAGGGCTGCAAATATGAATAATAAAGGTTATCTTACCAGTATGATTGACTTCATTAACAAGAACACCAGTAGCAGCAGCAGCAGCAGAAGCAACAGCAGCAGTTTTTGTTTACAGGGACAGAAAGCATTCCATCTTCACACACTCCTGTCATATGGAAATGACTGCCATATTCACATGGATATTGAAGTTCACAATGAACATTTCCAAAGACAACAAAACTCTTGGCCAGTATAAATTTTGTACATAATAAATTAACTCTTTCCAAGCCGGAGTGTACTAGTAGAACAAGGAAACCATACTGGAGGTTAAATAATGCCACATGAGAGGTACATATTATCCACATTCATAAATAGAAGGAAAATTGGTGGAAAGAACTGAATTGAGGAGTTTATCACTGGGCTTTAGCACCATACAAAAAGAAATACAATTTCATATTAGGAGGGGGTTGTTTAAAAAAAAAAAGAATAAAATAACTAGATTTTATCTGCCCAGTCCAGATGTCAGTTGTGCTGTTGACATAAATGTTGGTCCTTTCGTAATCCAACCTTCACATTATAACAAAATTTCCATTGAAAAAAAGAATGTTTATGTCATCTCAAACATATGAAGTGGGGCTTTAGCCTGTAAACTGCCACTTGAAACCCTGCTTAGCATCTAGTCAAAACTGAGTTTTTCAAGATGGTGAAAATTTGAACTGTGGTCTTTTGGGTTATGAGGTTATGACACTAAGTAGTCTCATTGGTGGCTACCAAAGTTTCAGAGGAATCTTATACCTCCATTTTCAGAGTAGCGGGTAGAAGATCTACCGCACTACATCATGTCATATCTCAGAAAACCTTGATCTTAATGACAAATCCTTTGCCTATAATTATGTATTTTCTGTATATGCCTATGAGGATTTTATAATTTTCTTCAGTGTCTTAGAATTAATAGCAATCATGATTCCTCTTCTACAACCCATTTCTCTATGTCCTCTGTATGGGCTGTATGGGCTGTTTGGAGGATCTCCTGCTCTTTCAAGGCTGTCCATTCTGGAATTACTGGCCTTTCTGGGCATTTGGCTCCCATTGGTCTGCTGGAGGCCTTGTCTCTACCATCTCTCTGTGTTGGATGGGCCACACAATCTTGTCTTCTGCCATCCACTGCCTCCCACTTCACCTTTACATTTCCCATTTCCAGACTTGGCTCACATCTACCCTAAAGATGGAGACAGTATGTTCTTCTGCAACAATGGTAGTGACCTGCCAGACCACATAGAGTCATAAGCCAAAAGGACTGCAAAATGAACTCTTCAGTTTATATATATATAAAAAACTGGGAAACAAACCAAGTATTGAGTCACACAGGGTCACTTGTTGCTTCAAATGGCCAACTTGCCCTAAACTGGCCAATAACGTCAACAAAGTTTGCTCCTGTGGCAAATTCACTTGCTCAGTTGCTGACTTAAATGTTGTGAGAAACATTTTTAGGTCACACAAGGGCAATCAGAAAGTTCAGTGGCTTCCAACAGCTGCATCCACTAAAAAGTCCTAATGTGATTCATATAAGAATAGGGATATGGGACCCAACTGCTCAACAGTAACTATCAATGTCCCACAAGTAACCACAGGAGAGAGAATTGACAGGACCCAAATAAGTACTGTAAGCTTAAAACTGTTCTTCAGATGAACTGTTGACCTCCCAGAAGTTAAAAATGAGGTACTGAATTGTGTACCACAGTCGGGACAGTACTTCCCATTATTTTAAATGGTAAAAATAATAATGCATTCCCAGCCCATTCCAACCCCCAACCAAGTTCCCTACATATTGCTTAAAACTCTTAAACACCTATAAAACAATCCAACAATGTTCTTTTTTAAAAAAAATAAGTCCAACAGTGATACATGCACAATGTGAAACCTATAAGAGACCAATTATTTTATTGTTTAAGCATGGAATGGGTCAAAAAATAGTTATTACACTTACTGATTGATGTGAAGAGGATAAGCAAGATGAGGTGGGAGGGGAGGGAGAGCAGAGACTGAGTCACTGTTCTTCGATGGTGGGTGAAAGGGAGCAGGTGAAGAGGCAACTGAAGGAGGTTCTCACTAGCCATGGATATGAAATTTTGTCACATGCGAAGTTGCAGTAGTGGGGATTTGAGGCAGACAATGAATTTTGGGTATTAATACCTGTGAGTTGCTACTGCAAAAATATCACAAAGTGAGATGACAGATAATGAGGGTTGAATGTATTCTAGTTTTAAGATTTCAAACTGCACATATACATCTTAAATACACAATTGATAACAACTGTAGATGATGCTACAAGCTTTGAAACTTTATAAACACCATTTTCAGCTGGTTTTAATTTTGGCACACTGTACTTCCTGATGACAGCATATTTTTACCTAAACGTGTTGGAGTAGTGTCTTTAATATTTATGCATATTTGATGTGGTGCATTTGGTTGGTATTACAAATGAATACACTGATCTGAAATGCATGGAAGAGACAACTTTAAAATCGCAATGAGTGTGTTTTTGAGACAGAAAAAAATTATTCGTCTTTTTTTTTAACTTTCACTTACGAACGCTTTTCTTTTTTAACGGGTCCAATATAGTTGGTCATCCCCTATATGGGTAAGGATGACTGTGGTAGTGAGCCACTGAGTGTGTTAGTGCTATGAAGATGGCGGTACCATAGATGGAACAAGCAGGGAAGTTATGGGGAACTGACATGTGATGTGGTGTGATGTCTGGAAATATGTGAAAGGTCATCGTCGTCAATGATTATAATTATGATAATGATGATAGTGGTGGTGGTGGTGGTGATTATTATGATGATGACGATGATGTACACAAAGACGGACTGGCTCACTGACCGTTAATAGGAAAGTGAATATGACTTTGGTGCAGCTAAGCTTCTTGGGCAGTTATTCCCTGAAGAGGGACAAGGCACATTTCTCCAAAATTTCGGTGACTGTTCAACAATCAACATGGCATAACATCTCACAAGATTTGAATCTTCATCAACACTGCTGTGAGTACCTAAAATCTCGCACAGCTAGACCATACGTAATAGATTAAAGTATTAAACACCCAAAGCACCTCGGTGACTTCCCGTCCATCAGAAGGCAAACATTAGACGCTATTAAAGAGACTATGGCACTCCAGTTTTGGACTTCACATATTGTCTGATGACAGCATAAAATTCTAGAACCGCTGTGTTTTGGAATCTGGTTCTTTCCACGTCTTCAAGTACAAGTGGCACCATCTGATGGAGACAAGCTTTGCCTAAGCGTCCCAACAGAATACACTTTTTCTTGTATCACTTCAGGACACAAACAGAACCAGTCTTTGAAACGTAACGATTTTAGCATAATATCTTTTTCGTCACGTAACACAAAAGGTCCCACTGGAGTGCCACAGTTAGAGCAGGCCTACTATTATAACTACTACTGCTAGTTCCAGTACACCATGTCCCAGTAAATTTCGGGACCTACTGGATGGATACAATATCCAGTCTGGAAAAGTTAATTTCTTGGTTGAAGACACGTTTTCAAATAACGGCGCACTGAGTTCGAGTCCAGTCCGCGACTCTCACGGCCACGTGACGTCACGTCCACTCTCAGAGCTTGACGCAGTGACGCTTGTTGGACTGTGCAGTGCCAGAGTACCGCTTGGTTCATTGTGCCGACTGTCGAATGCAGAACAGGGTGCGCGCTTTCACGGCCTGCTGTACTCTGACAATGTTATTTGGTGGTTTGTTGCGTTGCTGCTTTGTACAGTAAGTGTAGTGGCGTGTACCATTAGATAAGGTGTTTTATCATCTTTCACATTAAAGTAAATATTGTGTTATGATCAGCTCCGTTCGTGTGGTGGGTATAATGGCTGTCTGTAAATTCAGGTGTCACACTCTACGTTAAACTGTGTGCCGAAAATCATCGTCTTGCACAGTTATCACCAGTGCTACCTTATAAAGTACGTGTTGTGACATGATTTGTTGCTGGGTAATAAACAATATGTCGTGGGCGTAGAAGTGTGAGGTTAGCGCTTTAATTCCACTAGTTACTTTAGAAACAATTCACACGCCTCATGTATCAGAAACATGATTTTTGTGTTATTTAAAAACATCTCTTCAGCTGAAGTAATTATTGTAATAAGAAAAGATAGTAATTACAAATGGTGACTCTGTAAGGCGTTAGGAATAGCCGTGGTTTAACAGATATTAGTGTCAAACTTTCGACATCACGAATAAATGTGTAGTGTGTTACAGTTGTCAACAACTCGTTTGGTTTTACGAAACATTTTTGTTTCTCTCTCTCTCTCTCTCTTTTTTTTCCCGTGAATCCTCATATACCAAAACAAATTTTTAAATTCCTACAACACTTTAAATTATTAAGTTTCAAGAAACCCGAATGGGAAAACCTACTTGTCAAACTCAGACGTAAATGGGACAATAATATTACAACGATTCATTAGGATGTGACGGTGGAAACTGGATCCATTTGATTCAGTACAGGGAACGGAAGGAGGTTTCATAAAAGGAGGGAAATTCCTTGACTCACTAAGCCTCATTTAAGTTTTGTAGATGGAGTCCGGTCCAGGTATCGAATATGTTGGTTGCTTAGCTAACCTTGTTTGTACCAAACAATTCATTATTTATTACTTAATATTAATGCTGCAGTAAACTGTTATACTTTTCACATTTCGGTCGGCTTTCGCGCTTCTTTGCAAGATAATTTTGGCAACATGAAATGTCTGCCTTAGGGAAGGTAAGGTAAAGTGCACCCTTGTACAGGCACTGAGGCTCTGTACAGGCCGTACGGCCCACAGGAGTAGAGGTATAGCTCTACCCTTTCTTGACCACGGCACTAGAAGGAGGTGAAGGGTCAGCTTCACGCCCCGGCCGCTCTTTACCCCCTGGAAAAGCCCGGTACCCATTGTACAGGAGGCTGGGTGGGCACCAGGGCCGGTCTGGACAGGTGCGGAAAATCTCGCCCCCACCGGGATTCGATCGCCGGACCGTCCAGCCCGTAGCCAGTCGCTATACCGACTAAGCTACCCGGCCTACGCCTTAGGGAAGGCTCCGTTTAAAATGATTTACTGCCCGTTAACCCTTTAAACGCCGAGTTAAATCCTATCTGCCATCTGCTGGCATTATTAGGAGCTCACCATATTCTCCACGTTAGCGGGGTAAGGGTTAAATATTTAGTGTGACATTTAGGACAGAATATTTACAGTTTCATTTACCCTTGTGAACCAGTCACATTATCCCTAATAAAGTCAATTAAATAGAGACCCGCATCTTACGGAAATTTGTAACACCAAATTTAACCATTTCTGTGCCATATACGAGATACCTAACTAACAAACGGCGTCCTGTGTGATCTGTATCTTCAGGGTTTCTTGAGATCAGTGACAGAAACGTGTACCGCTATCTCTCAACTCTCGGCTAGACAGGTTGACGTTTTTCAACGATGACGATCATCCATTAAGAAGGAAAAATTCGAACACGGGCAAGTTTCATTAAGCAAAAACTAGCTTGGGAACCATTACGAGAAGGACATTCCCACAGAATCGCGTCGAAAAGGAACTGAAAAATATTTCGATACGCAATACACCCGATATTTTGACGTACGAATAAAACGCTTTACTAGTTCCGTAGAGAAACTGATACTTTCTTCAAGCATCACGTACGCTTTACTGGTTTGTCATCTCCAGAAAAGGCATTTTTGCTCCCCATGGCTTTTTTTTTCTTTTTGTTCTTGAGATTCAGAGCGTAACGTATCGCCTCTAATGGGTTGTAACAAGCCAATTTACCCGTCGACAAGACGCTCTGTTATTTTATTTATGTGCATTTATACTTTATTTAACGACGTTTTCAAGAGCTAACGTTATATGCACCAAGCGTTAAAATGAATCATGAATGACGAACTGCATAAGGTTAGGACTGTGGAATTCTGGGTTCTGCTAAACCACAGTTTTGTACGTGCATACAGACGTTTCGGAGGGGCATGCTGTCTCTACCATCATGACAAAAGGATCAGGCCATATTGAGATAATCAGCTGATCAGGATGCAGTGTTAGTGTCAAATATTAATCTACAAATTCAACACTTTACAAGAAGACAGCAAGCTCTAAGGAAAGATCTATCTGTATCCACCTACAAACGTTAGCGATATCAAAACCCAGAATGCCATAGTATGAACAGTTCCCGCCGCAAAAGCCTGAGATTTGAAACTGTATAAAATGCGGCAGACAGCGGTTGATGGCTGATTTGATATATTATCGCCGCATTTCTCTTGAGTTACTTGGGAAAGCCACGAAAACACGGAAAGGAATAATAAATCTGTCGGCCTCTATTTTAGCCAGCAAATGCTCGATTACAAAGCATAATTGTTGCTTTGTCTTCTGCACCGACTGGTTTCGCAGAGAACACATTGAAACTTAAAGATACCACACGACAAAAGCTTGAAAACAAAATACGACTAAAATAGGCAATTGATTGTCTACGGAGATAATTGTACAGTTAATGCCTTCTTTATCTGTACTCGTCACAATGCACTGTTACAGTGTTTAAGGCAATACAAAATGGCGGCAGTGTGATTACATAAAATGGCAAAGGTACGTGAAAGTGAGGCAACAGAATAACGTCACCACAGTAGGGCGTAGTGTTATTCAACTTTTTGGCCTCAATGTTCGTCCGAAAACAATCGCCGATTCACAAAGCCTCTTTATTTATTTTTTTCAAACTCTCGATTTTCCGCCACCGGAGCGAGAAATGCTCTGACATAGTGATATACGTGTAAATGTACTATGACTTGCTATCAGTTCCGGAACGACCACAAATTAAATATCACTCCAACTTCCTGTAAATCAGAAAAATTCAATTCTTCCATTTTTACTGAGAACGAGCAGAAGACACAGAGAAGTACAAAGGTGTTTCGAGAATATTTCGCGGTAAATGACGGCCTTTTGTGAATGTAATCATGAATGGAGAGGTTGAGGTTATCCCGGTGGTCACTGTCCATAAATTGTTTAGAATGTGACAACATGCAGTCTGGTGGAAATTTGCCAACGTTTCGGTGAAATCTCTGAAATTGGAAATAGTAGAACGTCAACAAATTTGTAAGGAATTACGCGGCGTCTCACTCCAAAATACGGTGATCTCTGTGGCGACGGATGTTCAGATTAGGGGGGGAGGGGGTAGGAAATTATTACAGGACGAAAACGTCCAGGTAAAATGATATGCATTTCAACATACATAATTCAGTTAACCACAGTGCTTATCACTGAAATGATTAAGGACGACTAAAAATTTTTAACTTTATGCTGCTGGCGGAGGCAGCAGGTTTTCTTGAATCGTCGGTACACTTATACCGAACTAAACTGCGTCACATCCCAGAAGACGGCAAGCACTACAATGACGGGTGTAGCGAACAACCGTATTTCTGAACACATCGTGTTCCATGTAAGTGCGCATAATATGTGAGTGGCTACACAGGACATTAGATTGTATGAGAAGTTGCACACACTGGGCTGCTGTCCCTCTCGAAATTTAATTTAATTTAATTTAATACTGAAATAATTATTTACTCTGTTCACAGCTATAATTTGATTTTGGATTGCCTAATGACGCCATCAGTAGCTTAGACTTAGCGTCGAATGGTGGGGTAATTGGTAAGAAAATGGAATGGTTGTGACAGCAGCGGTCGTGGTTTAATTTGAGATACCATCCCAGAAGTTGCTTAAAAGGACTGACAAGAACCACGCAATACCTGACAGTCTGCAGGCCGGAATTTGAACCAGGAGCCTCCTTACACTGAAGGCGGACCTTGTTGAGGTAAGTCTGGTTGACAGTAGAGGTCGTGGGTTGGATCCTCACTCTACCCCCACAGACCAATGTAAATGATAAGAAAGAAGGGTTGAGATAACGATTTTGTGTCGTATGTTACGTCTTTATAAGGGGGAAGCTGGAGAAATCCACGTAAACCGTAATCAGGATGCCTTGAACAGGGTAAAGATCAAACAAACCCGTACACAGACCATGAAAAGAGTGTGGGTGTGTGTGGTTACAGCGGCTTCCCGCACAGATGCACGTAAGTACATACGTTCATACACGCAAATAATGGTGTATTATAATACACAGTGTGTGTGTGTGTGTGTATACATATATATATATGTGTGTGTGTGTGTATATATATATATATATATATGTGTGTGTGTGTGTGTGTGTGTGTATAAGGGTGTGGAAGAGAAGATAAAAACGTTGTAATACACACACACGTGGGGAGACACAAAAATTCCCGGAATTGTTAAAAAAAATTATTTGAAGTATTCATACAAGTTTGAAAATTTATTCCCCTTCAAAGCACTCCCCCTGTGACTGGGTGCAGCGATCCCAGCGCTGCTCCCACTGTTGGAAACATTGTCTAAAATCTTCAACAGAAATGCTGTCAAATGTCGGCAGCGATTCTCGTTGAATCTCTGCAATGTTGGCAAGACGCCTGCCCTTTCAAATCCTGATTCATTCATGGGAGCATAAAACAGTCGCAAGGAACGAAGTCGGGAGAGTGGGGGGGGGGGGGGCAAGGAGGTGGAAATGCCTCCCCACATTTTTTTTTACTTAAGAATGTTTTTTTGCCAGTGAGTTGAAGAGGGGCAAATAAAACAATTGGGGTGAGAGGGGGGGAAAGGGGTGCGTGTATGTTAAGGACTGGTTCAAACCAATCTTTCCCTCTTTCTAACTTGAATCCTTCGTAAATTCAAGTTCCTACTACCTATGGTCAATCCCCCCCCACACACACACACACACAGAGCTATTAACCATGTTGCGCCTATGGTTACAACATTCCTGACCAAGGTGGATCCATTGCTTGGCCTCCAGTTTCGTAGGACTTAACTTCAACCGATTTCTTTCTGTGGGGCTTTGTGAAGAACATTGTGTGGTTAACGCCCCGTAGATGAGGGTGACTTTAAGGCAAAGATCGCCGTGGATTTCACGAAAATCGCACCGGAGACGCGGAATGTAACATGCGGTAAGAACCTGATGAGAAATGCGTCTTGCCCATGACGGACCTCACGTTGAGGGATAAATCTGAAATCTTAGTAGTAGGCAGTTGAGTTAACAGTTGATATTTCAAAACGTTGTAATTATATTCACATTTCATCTCCCCACCTACTGGCAGGTGTCCTTAACATTTACAGAGCTGTGGCACTTTGCAAGCTCCCTGTTTCTCCTAGGTTTTTCCCGCACCTTCACTGACGATGAAAGGAGATGAGATAAGCAATGAAATCGACTTTAAAGAAAATCAAAGTGTCAGTAGCAGTTTTGCGTTGCTGTGTATTCACGAATGTCCAGGAGGAGAAGAAGCAACTTAGTTACGAGCGGGAGTGACTTCGCAAATCTAGTTTGAAATCGCACTTTTGTGATACATGTGCTTGTCCGCGGACTTGTGACACAAAGTAAATTTCAGGAAAATCTCGTTGGGAATTTCGGTATTTTTGTGTCGTATGGTCATGTTGCATGCTGCCGCAAGAAGTGGAACAAAACAAGTAATTTGGCTAAATCAGGTGGGGGAGTGTCAGTTCACATAAGTATAAGGCATGGGAAACAAAATAAATGTTACAGTGAAGTAAAGCTGGAGGTGGTAATTTTGTGAGATATTTTGTGCGGTAAGAGCATAGACTATCTGAAGCAATGTAAATATTTCGTGAAGATGGGAGTACGAATTTTCTTGGTCATATTCGCGTGGGGTTAAGGGAGCGTCCGATAACAGTAATGTGAATAAAAGGTAAAGTTTACCGTAAAAACAGGCCATGACGGCCCAGAGGGTGAGTACCACTTTTTCTTTAACCTCGGCAGTAGTTGGGGTGGGTGGTCAACTCCACGCCCCGGCCGCTTAACTCCCGGGAAGGAGACCCGGTACCCATTGTACAGAAGACTGGGTGGGCTCCCCACGGCCCATGATGTGAATAACCTGCCTTATTAATCGGCGCATTTCAGACGCAAATTATACCGCAGCGTAGAGAGGGCAGACCAGTGTAATCCAGTCCCGAGGCCTGTTTATAGTGTGTGATGCTGGGCATGTATCCAGCTGGTGAAGCATCGATGGGCCTTGCCAGTAGTTGCGTAAGGTTCAGTGTTCAAAATAGTCTTGTCAGCTTTAACTGCGCTTACCATCTGGTCCTAAAGACGGGGTGGTTCCGTAGGTAATTGGAAATAACGCCCGCGAGTGAATGAAATTCCTTGTGTTTTTTCTTTATGGGTGTAATATTCTTTTTCCTCCGTCAAGGGTAGGAAGGAAGCAAGGTACGCAACGGTTTGCGATGGTCTGGTATGGACGTACTACTGTCAGATGTCATTGTCGACAGCAGTTAAACGTAATGTTGTTCCCGCGCATGCCATAAAGGCGTGTGGGGGAGTGGAGGTATAGCTGTACGCATTCTTAACCGTGACACTAGATCCAGGTGAGTGCTCAACTTCTCGCTCCGGCTGCTTTAATTTCGGGGAAACGTATCCCAGTAGGGAAATGCATAAGAGGCGGGGTAGTCTCAAAACCGGGCTGGACACCTCGGAGATGGGAAAAGTCTCTTACGTTTGCCAGGAATCGGATCAACATTTCTCGGTTGTCAAGTCGGTGGCCTAGTCGCACTTTACTGACGGCCCCATCCTGGCTTCCGACTGCGTTCACAGATGTCACAATATCCAGTTCTTTTAAGAATTAAATATGTAAGTTGTATGTAACAGGTGCATGGTTGGGTGGGTTAAACAAGTAACGTAGTACTCTGCAGACAGGAATTAGTGTATTTTTCTGTTTTCGTTTACTGCCACGTTCGACTGGTAGGCTATGTAACGTCTAATGGTAAGATGAATAGAGAATTATAGAAGGGGGATCATTAGGTGGGAAGTTCTCATTGCCTTATTTGGTGTACTGTCCTGGCGTTTGCCTGGAAGGACTAAGGAAAACCGTGAAGGACATTAGGAAATCCGCCATTTGAACCCTGGATCGGCCAAATATATGAAGCATATGTTACTACTTCTACCGCGACTTGTCAGAGTAGGAAGAATTACGAAGGAAGGAGCCGTGGCCTATTTCGACATACGCCAAGAGACCAAGGCAGTTTGGAGATATCGTCATTCCAGACACACCAGTCTTCTAGCCGAGTTCGACCCATTGACATCCCGAGTACGGCTAGTTGCTACAATGTGATGTTTATTACGGCCGGGCATAGGTTTCTGGTAGATGTTACAAATGTCTTAGTACTGCCGCGCTCAGAATGGGTCTGAGACTGGACTGTCTTTCTTTCTTTTCGTTTTAATCAACGATAAAACGGCCAAAACATGAAACTGAGTATTCACTTGAGGTGAGAGAGCCGAGAGGGTATAGTTATTTATTTCTAGTGCAAAGTCCTGAGAGCAGATTGAGTCTTTTCTGTTTGTCCTTTTCCCCATTCATTTGCCATGTAGGAACCAACTGTGCTAACTTGACTGTACCTCCTTCGCATGGTCACGGACCGACAGCAAGTGACCTATATAACGCATTGGCGCCGCTTGTCGCAGATACGACGTAGCCTGATTCACATGAAGTGCTGTGGGCTCCATAATAGTAGCCATTCATCAGTTTTCCCCTCGAGGACAGGGTTTCTCAAATTCCTTTCCTGTATCGTACAATTAAAGGAGCTCCATATTTGTTAACGAAATGTTACGTACTATTACAGAATTCTGTGAAATTATTGTGGATAGAAAAGGTATAAGCGTGTCCTCTAGAACAAGGATTCCGCGGGCCATGGCTTGGGAATCACTGATCTGGTACATGTTTGAGAAATGGTTAAAGAGCTGCATGGAACAGACTCCCCATTGAGAAGTTATTAGTCACTCAGCTAGTCAAGAATTTTATTCCTTCGTTTTCATAAACATTCCTCGTAAACGACCAACAATTTTTTTTTTAAATTGGATATTAAAGAGTCTCACCTTGCCTTAGATGCGGACGCCCTTTAAACCCATTTAATAACTATTTTTTTTGGGGGGGGGGGGTCTAAGCGGTAGGAGGTAACAAGAGGCTGAAGAAAGTGGGGTAATGAAGAGCTTCATGGTTCGTACTGCTCAGGATTATACAGCAATATAAGGACGACCAGCTCAAGGAGGTTAAGGTGGGCGGAGCGTGTTGCACTAATAGCTTAAGAGAGAAATACATACAGAATTTTGGTTGAAAAACTTGACAATGACCGTTTGGAAGACCTAGGCGTGGGTGGGAGGACAGTATTCAAATGGATTTTAAAGAAATGAAGTGGGAGGTTATGGGTTGGATACATCTGGCTCAGGACAGGGACAAAAGGTGGGCTTTTACGGACATGGTAATGAACCTTGGGGCTTCATAAAATACGGTTGTCTTGACTCCCGGGGAGGGGGACCTATTAGCTTCTGCTGCATGGAGTTTGTTGCCTACATTATTTTTGGTTTGGATTCTTGCTACTGATATCCCATTCGTGAGAAGGTGATGGAAATGTGTCCATCACGTTGCATTGCTAAACCAAGTTCCGGCTTGTTGCCGCTGAAATTAAGAACACTGTGAGCGTACTGTGGTAGTTGTGGTTCCCAGATGCGGTTCGGCGGCTGTGCGCAGTGCGTGAAGCCAAGCTCCACTCTCTTACCAGTTCATTATGAGCGTTCTTCAACGTGCCATGTCCGTCATGCCTAATGGCATGAGTTTTGGCGCCCAGGTGCTCATAAGCCGTTTGTGTAAATACAGTAAACGATCTTGAATGATCGTATTGAACTCTTATACCTGTGTTCGTTCCACATTTTCTCATAGCAGAAAGTGATATGTTTTTGGACATGCACATTAAAGCGTTAATGAAAATTGAATATGACCGTGCCGGTTTTTGTATTAATTGGCTCTTTCACATGTTCGTTTGAGAACCATTGTTCTAGAAACAAGCACCTAAGGGATTAGTTGTATCAAAAGGATATGACAATGACAATTCAGACCAGTGCGTGATTTCAGGCTTCCGTCGCGGTGTAATTGAGATCTACGCTGTTCTGGGATCTTACGCAGCGGAGATTGGTAATTATGTACCGACGTTTCGGGACAGCCTCTCTGTCCCATCTTCAAGGTCCAAGCTGGACAGCGTGACCCTTGAAGATGGAACCGATAGGTCGTCCCGAAATTTCTGTACATAGTTACTTATCTACGCTGCGTAAGATCGCAGATCTAATTTAGATCACTATTCCAATTTCATGAACAGAAATTCTGGAGAAGCTAATAACCACATAGCTAGTCAAGATATTTCCCGCACTTTGTAGAACGCGGAGGTTCATTAGCGAAGTCAAGCGAGCTCGCCATAAATCCCAATCCCTAGCCGAAATGAATTGAATCCAGATCCTCGCACACCACACCATCCCTTTAATTCTAATATTAATACTATCATCCCACCTGTGCCTAGGTATTCCAAATGGTTTGTTCTTTGTAATTTTCTTCTGCGCTTTATGCGTGTTACGTACCCCTGCCTTTCACCCACCTTTATTGGGCCAATCTGATTTTGTGTGATGAGCTGAGGGACACATAAAGCTGCTCGTTGTACACATTATCTCAAGTATGTAGCACAACTGCGTAAGTAAGAAAATGTGTCATTGTACCAAATATTAGTTCTGTTGATCGTAGGAACAATATGGGGTAGTGTTTCCCAAACGTTTTTCTCGCGGACCCCTGCTGGCTTTGAATAATAATCATGGATCCTCACGCAAATATAATGCCCGTCTGAAAGGTATCCAAAAATTCAAAATTTATTTATCAGAACTGATCTTAGATGGCTACGAATACCAGTAACATTCGTAACGACGCAGTTTGTGATTTGACCTTAATGAAAATGACTGTAGTTCGTTTCGTGGGTTCAGGAAGTTTCTTAGATATTCTGTCCTACATACAAAATAAACATATCGCCGGTAAAAGTCGGATTGATCTGTTTGTTTTCTTAGTCACATAAGATCAGTTCTGAGGTAGTAGTTTAAAATGGGTCCTTTCAGCGCTTAGAGAAGCTTCCTTTATTATTGCTAACATCGTAACGGAAAGAACGACTTTCAACCAGAGGAACAGTACATTTCACTTACAAAACACTGAATGTGGAGGGCTCTGTAGGCTCACTGTGTTTACAAAATGCGTTTAATTAAGATATTTGTGTGCGAGGAACCACTAGTGCCTGCGACCTGTCTGTTTAACGTTGGGCACGACTGCACAAAATGTACCCGTACATCAAGCGCTGTAATGTTCAAGGATCAGTGACTATCCGTTTGTTAGTCTCAGTGCTGTGTGCTGGTACTGCAACAATTACAGGATGTGCTCATTTAATGATACATGGCTGCTGAGTGTGTGCAACCGATGGCAAAAATTGTTTTGCATGCACCGTCATCTTAGTGTAACAAATGGCGCATAGATGGCGTAAGAACATGCTGACTAATGGCCGCAGACTACAGCATCCGCGTAGGTTGTCCCCCAATTCGGAATTGTTCTGAGTCACGAATCCGTGAAAATAACGGGTTTTCCAAGAACCCGTAACCTGTATGTTTCAGACTTAATTAATTTTTTGCAAATGTGATTATGACTGGTATGTCCAGACGTGTTCCCTTGTGACACAGACGTGGGTTGGAAACGGATGCAAAGTGAATTAAGCACTAGGACATGTGGAAATATATAAGGCGCTTGTCATCCATCTTCAAGGAATCTGGGTGTTTATAAACCTTCACACCTCCCATTTCTAAGTCATTAATGACCAACTGTGTATCGTTCAGTCGCAACATTGAAATCGGAAATGAGGAGAGAGGGAGCAAATTATTAATGTTCGACATATACAGTTGAGTTTCTTGGAGGAAACGGAAAATGAAAAAGTAACTAGTTGTAAAAAGTAATTTTTCTCGTTGTAAAATATAGCCTTATCTATAATATAAGGTTAACAGGTACGTAGGCCCGATTGAGAGACAACTGCGGAAGTATATTTCAGGGTTGAACAGGGAAAAATATTTATAAAGATATTTATAACACTGTTATTTTCATTTTAACAGCCAGTACTCGCATACTTAGTTCATGAACGGAAAATCTGCATGTTGACTAACCAGATTCGAAGAAAGGCTGCTCGCCATGAGAGGCCAGAGAAGCCGGCCCATCCCTTTAGTGGATGGGGAAGTTTAGATAGACGTATCAAACAAGGAGAAGTGATGTTAATTAAGAAACCGATAAAGGACAATTAGTTATATTTTAATTTGTGACTAATGTTGTGTGATTTCAGGTTATTATTGGTCCAACTCTGCAGTATTATTTAGTTTTGTCAGTTACATTTCTTTAGAAGCCCGCGATCAACCGTTGGTCAAGGATGAACTGTAAGGGGTATTTTTACTGTCTGGGGAATGAAGGTGTGCTGTAGCTTCAGAGGTGCTGCGATTCTGGAGTCCGATTCTCGAGCATATGGCAAGTAATCGAGTGATGTAAATTATTGATAGGAGCATAAATTACCCTGTGAGGTATTTTCGCTGTTACACCGTGCATGTTGTTGAGTTACTCAATTATTATACCAACTACTGCACATATATACAATTTATAAAATTTACACATTAAAACATTAAAAACGCTCCGACATGTTTCGGTCCTAGGACCATCATCAGGGATCCATATCGCCCTTGCTAAAGTCACCCTATAAAAAGTCACATTAATTTCGCTGTACCAGTTGGGTATTGTG
>Ga0136643_10002706_pt1 | contig 23275 bp, 10 predicted proteins | sample TergutLab28metaG_FD_96883 | JGI IMG/M metagenome (GOLD analysis project Ga0136643, IMG submission 96883) | Labiotermes labralis P1 segment gut microbial communities from Petit-Saut dam, French Guiana - Lab288 P1 (version 3) (version 3) | ecosystem: Host-associated > Arthropoda: Insects >... | reverse complement strand
GACGGCCACCTATAGGTGTGATGATACCAGAGGCTGTTTAATGCAATTTTGACCTCCTGATGATGAGCACATGTGCTCGAAACATGTAGAGGCATGAAATAAATTTATTGTAAAACAAAAATTTTGGGCATCAAGTTGGTTAATTACTGAGATAAATACAATGAGATGCACGGTCAGCAAAACGTCAAAAAATATTATTAAGTTGTTATTGCAATATGAATCTAAAACACGTAGGTGGAGGTCTTTGAAGTCTACCGCCTCTGTAGTACAGACATCAAAGGCTATAATTTATGCGATTCATTAATAAAACACACGAGTTCTTTTTGTGGCACGGAAACCAGTAACGTTTGAGTTATTAATTTCTGTGCAGCGTGACTTTCCGTGTATCACGTTCTGTTCCGTCACGTTCGGGTTATAAAATGTGCAAGCGATGTGTCAGCTTGTGTCGGCGACGGCGTGTGATGTGTTACATACTAATATCACGCATCAGTCGACTCCTCTGATCTCCCTCCGTTTAAGATAAATCAAGTTACAGTAAATTCGCGCCACTTCGTTATTTTGTGTCCTTTTAATCCTGCAGAATATCAAGTAGATAAACATATGCCATGAACAATCGATTCTGTATAACGTACTAGTCACGTTTCAAGTGCCATGTTTATTCTTTTTTATGGTTTATGGTGAGCACAATAGGAAGAAAAAGAAGAGGCAATCGTTTAGACATAATTTGATGTTATTGGTCAATTTATTTTTTCACTTCAACCCTACACTTTATTATTACTTCATTACTTACTTACTTACCCCATGGTGCAGAGTCCTTCTTGAGAAGCTAACTGGTTTGCAGCTAGTTAAGAAATTCCCCGCATTTCAGGGAACCCGGAGGTTCATTACCGCACTCACAAGCATCCACCACCTGTCTCTATCCTGGTCCAGCCCAATCCAGTCTATATACCCACATCCCACCTCCTGGAGATCCATCCTAATATTATCCGCACATCTACGTCTAGGTCTCCCCAGTGGCTTCTTCCCTCCGGTTTCCCCAGCAAGACTCTATACACCCCCTTCTCACCCATACGCGCCACATGCCCAGCCCATCTCATTCTTCTCGATTTTATCACCCGCACAATCATTTAGCTCCTCGTTATGCATTCTCCTCCATTCCCCCGTTACCTCGTCCCTCCTAGGTCCAAATATTCTCCTTAACACCATGTTCTCAAACACCCTCAACTTCCTTTCCTCCCGCAATGTCAACGACCAAGTTTCACACCCATACAAAACAACAGGCAAAATTATAATTCTATATATCTTGATCCTTAAATTTTTGGATAGCGACCTGAAAGACAAAAGATTCTGCACCGAATGATAGCAAGCATTTCCTGACCTCAATCTGCTCTTAATACACTTTATTGCTATTGTTATTATTATTATATTTAACGATGAAAATCTCAGTCAAGTAAGTCGGTGTCTCGGCCGATATTCGATCTGGGCACCTCTATAATACAAGACAGAAGTGTTACTGTTTGAGCCAGTTTGCTCGGTCACTCCTCTTTGAAATTTAGTTACATAGTACCTGATACAGAAACATGATCACAGCTGTTTCTGCTAGGACAGGTCAACAATGTTGCACCTGACTGTAGGCACAATCTCTGTACCATACGTTTAGCTACACCCCATCTTAGTTTTCCTTGCGTAATGATCGCATCACTTCTGTCAATTTTGACAATTTCGTGTGATGAAATCACCATAAGTATTGGAATTTAATGGACAACAAGTCTATGCTCTTAGCTGCTCGTAATTTACTCTTTAAATCTTGTACCATAAGTGCGTATTCACATTAGAATCTCCTGTGTTATGACACTGTGTGGTTTGGTAGGTTGCATCCAATGTGTCGGAGTAATGTACAGATCCAATCTCCAGGGTTGTAAATGTGCTCTGATTGTCAGGATAGGATGATCCAAATGACAAGAATGTGACTTCTTTAACCTTAATCTACCTTGGAACCCTAAAATTTATACAACGATTCCTCATTTTACATCCGTTTGTTTTATGCCGTTTTGATTTAACGCCTGTTACCACTTTACACTGTTTAATTTGCGCGCTGTCATTTCAACTCCCTTTGGCTAGCTTAATTGCATGTATTTAATTTTTTTCTTACGGGAATAACACTTCGATTTAGGTCTTTTCGCTGTACGCCCACTTTTCCAGGAACGGAGCGAGGGTGCAGAACAAGGGCTGGGTCATTGCATCTTAATTTTAAAGACAATACACGTGATCTGTATGTGACAGCTGTGCCTACTGCTTGTTTGGCAGGACCGTTGTACCGAATGCACTGCTCTTCTACAGCTAGTGGAGTGGCGAACATGTATTCTTTTTCCAACCCGACCAATTTGGCTGCTACTCCGTTAGATGCAGCTGTAGCTAGCGCACGTCTTCTGGTGGACCTTGATCCAGTAGTCGTCCCGCACTCTTTAGGTCCAACTGAAAGTCGCACTAGTATGCCAAGAGGTCACACATTCTCAAGGGAATCACGTCCCATTGCAGTGGACCTAAATATCAGTGAACTGGGTGAGATGAGTGATAGGGTTCCTGCTACAAGGACAGGGCTGTTGTCACCGGAACCACCTCCGCCTTATAATTCTTCAAGGGATGAACAACATCCGGATTCAACAGTGCAAGTTCTCAGGTGAGTTGTAGCATCGATGAAGATGTTGATTGAAGAACAAGGAAATAATACAGAATAAAACAACTGTAAGACAGATACAGCTAGAAGGAAGTGCAGTGTTCAGATACTGGGCACTGAATGACATAGGGTGCTATTGTATGATTCACTTAACTCAAGAAAAGAAAAAGAGTCTATTTACAACACTGAAATTAGAATTGTCTTTACCTCTACAATTTTGAATGCAAGTTAGTACGTCTGTTGCTGAAATACTCAAAATTTAAAACTCTGCGTATTATTTTAAATAACTTAATTTATGGAATTTTTCCACTGTCTCATGTTAAAAATAACTATGAAAGTTTACTTATACAGTATGATTTGGGGACAGGATCTGTCCGCATCTGGAGGCAAAAATTGTAATCAAACGCTACCCTGCTGTGTGTGACAGGGGAAAAAGATACTCTCTTAATGTGGTATATCATCATATAGAATTTTCAGAGTATTATGTTCAGGAAAATAAATTCATGTACTATGCTAACTGTCTCATTTAAGTTATATCTGCTGGCAGTGTTTAAAAAAGAAGCACATGTTAGGAAGTAAAGTCCAGGCTGGGAAATTCAGTGAAGAGTTTGATAAGTTTTTCTTGTACTCGTAAATAAAACCAACTTTGTGCCCAGTTTTTCTTAGTATGTTTATTTCTTTTCTCTAGTTTCTGGGGACTATGTGCCCATCATCAGGAGAAATGACTGTATCTATGCACACTTGGTATTTGTCACTCTGTGTGGATGACTGTCTAGTATGTCTACCAGACAGTCCTCCATACAAAGTGACAAATGCCAAGTGTGGCATAGATACAGTTGTTTCTCCTGATGATGGGCACATAGTCCCAGGGAAACATGTAGAGAAAATAAATAAACAAACAAAGAAAAATTATGCACCAAGCTGGCTTTATTTACAAGATTATACAGGGATGCACAGTAAACAAACATAAAATTTGATGAATTTTGTTTGACAGTTTTAAAGAGCAGTGTGAGAAGTCAGTCCATGTTTTGTCCCAGATGTTGCTTGCATGATGTGTTACCAGCCTTAATTCCATTGTGTAATATCTGGGCGTTATGATTACTGTACTTTAACACTACTTTTAGTATGTTGCAACAGTTATTTTGCATACACAGCATAGCATACTGGAAGGTCTGCCATCTCTAGTAAGTATTCATGGCTAATTACATTTTTAAGACCTGTGCACAATTATGTGGCAGAATATGACCATGCATGTGTGTAACTTGTATATAAGTAAAATTTGTCGTTGTTTCACGCAGTTACAAATTGTAAGTCCAACAAGCAATATGGCTTCTAGATATGACAGAGCAGTTACGGTATTCTCACTTAATAGGCACCTACTGCATGTCAGATATGCACAAGAAGCTGTTCATGAAGGATCCACAGCTGTCATTGTTAATGGATCAGGTGTCATTGTCCTTAGTGTACATAAGTATGTAGTGAAATTGCAAGCACATAGTTGACTGTATCCACACTAGACATAACAGTGAATGGGTTAATTTTATGTGTGAGGAAGATCCCATTAGTCTGAATGAAACCTGAAAGACATATGTACAATAAAAGGAAAATTTTATAATCTGGTGCTTCTGGGTTCTGAAACTCACATAATGGAAGTGACAAGACGTCCCAAAATGTCAATGAATTTTAACCATTTCGTGCTGTGCAATAGCCCAGAAGCACCAGATTCCAGCACACATCATGGTGAAGGTCTGAAGTCTCAGATAAAATATTTCTTGGTCGCCTGGATACCAGTTACTGAAAGATCTATTTCTAACTAAAGTGTTTGCTAGAGATGGCATTAACATTTTTTTTTTTCCTGTACAGTCATGGAACATCTTTCAGTCAGCAGACATTCAACCCATTGGGTTCAACACGTCCGTCTGTCAGCGTAGTGTTGCGACCATCCCCAGTTATGGTATCACAGACATCTAGCCCTGGGACGACTCAAGTAGAGTCAGAGTTGCCTTCCATTTCCCAGACATTTACAAACACAGGAACACCCTTAGCTTCTTGCACAACATTCAACCCTTCTCCTACAACAGAGCCCACAGCCACTGAACAAGTTACACGAAGCACATCTGTTGTTGTTCAGGGTACAGTTTCTGGTGTAGGGCCTGTTCTGCTACCAGCATCCAGCATGCCACCACTGACCACCAGTGTTGCCAGAGGACATGATGCTCTGTACCATTCCACCAAATTCTAAGAAGGGTACTTGCATTTTATTTCTTGTAGCTAAAAGTTTTGTACAGAATGTGCTGTTGTAGACTTGTAAAATTATGTACACCAGAGAGTGGCGAAACATTTGTTGATATTGTTAATTCCAAGCTTTTCATTAAGTTTGTCAACGTTTTATAAATATTAACACAGTCCACATTCAGCTGTTGTTGTGTACACAGTATTCACATGTGGAGCATATTTTCATGTCTATAAAAAGTGCCATTTGTTACTGGAAATGTGATGTCACAAATAGTGCATTGTATCCATGAATAAGAGCATGAAGTGCACACAACACTAAGTGGCACCTTGGTTCAAGATTTAGTTGAACACTTCAAGGTGTATTAAGTTTGCTGAGTAAATATTTGCGGTTACCAACAAACTCATTGTTGTCTCACAAAAGTTCATCTGACCAAGGAATCAGTTCTAGCATAATTTATGTTTGAATATTTTCTTGTAAATTCTTTGCTGTAACAGGTTGTAGGACTCATGACCTGGCTGCCAAGCTTGGAGAACACCGCCTGTCAGCTGTCTGAAACTTATATTGCTTATGCTGCTCATGCCATATATTGACTGTTTGGGTTCTTACCTTCTGGCCATCTCAGTTATTTCAAACCTAATGATGCATGATTTTCACGTAACATGGATAAATTACCCATTTACTGTACTGATGTAATATTTGCTATGAAAATTTAGTCTGATCTACAGATAATTAGATCTCTGACAAAAAACTTTACCTATTCACAGTTTAACCATAGTCTTATCTTTTTCCCTGCACTCAGGCACACCCAGAATTTTTAATCTAGGGAGAAGGGGTAGTGTTGACCCTGAGGCTGTATATAATGTATGTCTGACTTTAGAAACTATGTTATAAAAATTGTGTTATAATTAAAACTGTAACACAATCAAAGTTGGCAACTGCATTTATATACATACAAATATAACTACATGTTCTTTGACTCACTTGCCCAATTTAAATAATAAGGCCAAATAGTCTTAGTTTGTCAAGTTCATCTGTAACTTCCTAATTACTTAGCCATATTCTTAAACATTTCCATATTCCTGTCATTGGCCGATTTTGGTAGCTGATTTTGACTGTCGGGTAAATCACATAAAATGTCCAATATCATAGCGACTATAAAATATGTGTTTTTTTTAAATTTGGATATTGTGGGTTGCTGTGTGGGGGCAGTAGCCAGGCAACCCACTGTTTAGGTGCTCTCCTGCCTATGCTAGTATTCAAAACCCAAATTGAGTAACATTTTTCGAGACATCTTTGTAGATCTTCTTAATTCGGTCTGAGCTGTCACTGACATGTTTTGATTTATTCTTCAGTTAAATTCATTTAAAATTTGAGGCCTTCATGGTCAGTAAAGTAATCAGTGAGGAGCATCCATCTTATCAAACCTGAATGTCTAAGTAGACTTTATTAATTGTATTACTGTTCAGGCCTTAAAAATAATACACATTTAGGAGTTAAAAGACCTTAACTTTGTATGTAAAAAAAAAGTTATTTGTGGAATACAAAAGTGCTCATGTATTCAGTTTCCTTACTCAAATATAAGCTTTTATTCATGGGTGGACGCTGAACCAAACTCTCCTCAAGTCTCATGTAATGTATTTAAATTTAACAGTAACTAGTGATTTGTTAAGTATCAAGTGAGTCATGAAGGATGTCTTGGAATTGTCTAGAAATTTTCAAATTAAATCTTTCTAATTACAAAAGATTAATTTCCTTAAGAAGCTCAGTGATTTTGGGCATAACAACCGGAAAATTGGCGGATGATGTAAAATAGAAATTAGTGAAAATTTGCAACAGAAATGTAGACTGTCTCTTTAATAAAAACTAATGATCGCAAAGCTACAATGTATTAGTATGACTGTTTTAAAATTATTTTCCATAATTGAAACAAATATTATGAAATGTGTGTACAGTAATCTCAAACCTTCTATTTTAAAAATGGATTATTGTAGAAATACTCTGTCCAGGGTGTGCAGTTCATATTTTAGAACGAATATTGTTTTCAATATGAAATGTTGACAAATTTAATGTTAACATTTTCTCATTTTTTTATCAGTGGTTGTTATTAATTTATCATAAATTTATAATTTAAATATTTGTATGTGATATTAGTAAGTCAATTAATTATTATGATTATATTTTGCATTACTGAAACTGAATAACATGATACATGTGTTAGGGCAAACCGTATTTTATTGCAGAAAATACAGATTTTCTTATGATATCAACTTCTCATGTTGACCTTACATAAAACATAAATTGCATTATTCTTACTTGTACCAATGAAGAATGTTGGTTCACATTGTATTTGAATATTCCTGGCAACACAGAGTTTTATACAAAATGGGCCTTGAACAAAGATGAGAATAAAGGTAAATATTTTCCAGTGTTCTATTGTTAAATCACCATAGGAATTTCAGCCATCCAAGAATCGAACGTCCAGTTCTTTTTTCATCTCTTGAGAAGAAACAGTAAGGTGTTGTTATGTCATGGTTCAAGAACAAAGCTACCAACATATCAGTCATATACAGGGATCGAAATGGCTTTGCAGAATTGGGTAGATGGTGTGTCTCAACATTAGGTATGAGTGAAGTGAGGATACTGGAATTTGTTTCTACAAGTATAAATTTTGGGAACAATGGATATCATGTCTCAATTCATTGAGAACTATTTAATTAAACGAAGGCTTTCAAAAGTACACAAATGGCTTCTATTTCTACCCACATATTTGTCCATTACCAGCTCATGTCATATGATTGTGTACTGCTATCATCTCACTGGTATTAGAGTGGCCTTGAGAGCTCTGAAGTAATTTGTGAACATTTTTTGAGATGATTTTGTATTTATGTGAACTGATCTGTGTGCATGATTTGATGCAGATCTTCATAAAGACAAAATGGTGAAGTTTCTCCTGTGGTTAGTAGAAAATTGAAGGCCTAAGCATTGTGGATGTGATATATTCAACAGAATATATGACAGTCACAAAGTTTCTTAACCACTTTTTTTGTCAGGGACCCCTTTGAGAGTATGGTGAAATCTACGACCCCTTCTCAGAGAATTGTATTTTAAATGCATAAAATAGAGATAGTGAGATTTGTTGAAGTTAACAAACTTTTTTGGAGTCTAGAGTACATAAGTTACTTTGTTGCGTACATTCATTCGTACATGAAAACCTAAATATCAGTCATAGGTTATTGAAAAAAAAGTTGTAATTTTTTTCATGTCCAAGTTCATGGACCCCCCCATGGGGTCTTTGGACTCCAGGTTAAGAATGGCTGTGCTAGTTGAAGATGAATAGCAAGCTTGAAAGCCTGGCTGATTCATCTGTGGGACAGCAGCCCCAGTAACAATCGGATAGATGGCTAGAACAACAGCGGTGCCAATTCAGAGTCAGAGATGTGGAGAAGCGTTACCTTCTGCCAGGAACTAAATCTCAGTAAAACATCCTGCATCTTAGTGAGTACACTGAGCTGTTCTGGCTACAAGGTATGACAGTACTTCTGTTTAATTTATTATTACCGTAAGTTTATAAAGCGACCAATATACATACGTTGAAGAAAAAATGCGACACTGTTATATATGCAAACATGTATTAATACCGGTTATTGAAGAGATTGTGATTGTAAAGTATGTGTACTAATTAAAAAAATTAAACAGTTAATTTTTCAGCACTTAGATTTGTATATTATCAGACCATTTTCTGTCCTTCTCTTCCTAAAAAAGGTAAATAAGTCCCTTTATAGGCCCAAGGTTCCCAGAGGGTTCCAGGAAGTTAAGGTTCCCAAATTACGTGACAATGGCCTAGGATGATGGTAAGGTTGTCAGCCTTAAGCACCGGCTGCTTTTTACCCCCAGGAAATACTCATTTCTGTTAGAGGCTGAGTCGACCCCCAGGGCCATAGTGCGATCGGAAGGATTATGTCAAGGAGGAATTCCAATGACACTATTTGGAATCGAACCAGCGACCTTCTGATTTGTAGCACATCATCTTAACCACTGTGCTACCACGGTCCCCCTTCTCTTACTAACCTCATTTAATGTCTTACAGGTTACCACTTTGAAGGTTAACATTTGGTACAAGACATTGCTCTCATATGAAGTGTTCATGAACTCCATTGTGGTCCTCTGAATTACAAAAGCAATTTTCGTTTTCATTTGCCACTCAAAAGAACTGTGGACTCATTTAGTTCATTCTGTCACTCCTTTAGTTGGTCTTGAGGAATGTAAGGGTGGTAAGTAAGTCTATGAAAAATTACAGTTTTTTGTGACTCATTGTCTTCAGATATCTTTTTTGCCATCTGTATTGAACACACCTACTCATTCACTGTGTTTTCTTGTGAATATGGGCTCGCACAGAATAACTGTTTGTTCCTTCTCCCAACCTGGGACCTTGTATAGTGGAATGTTCCCTTCATGGGCATGCTGTTTTGATATCTCACTCTGTGTAATTATTTGCAAGAAGTTTCTTACGAATTACACAAAAAATATGTTTAATATATTTTGTACTTTTATCACCAGCATATTTTCCCCTCTTGTTTTCAGTGGCATAATGCATACAGCTTACTGTTAACATATGACATTACTGTTTGTTGTTATATTGCCTCAGGAAAGCTATGCAACCTTATGAGTGAAGCTTTAGCAGTGAGATGTGAAGGAAATAGTGACCTGGTACTTTGCGACTCCAAGTTGGAGTCAAATATTGGCTTGGTTGTGAATATCCAAAGCCCATCCAATCCCATTGCATTAAACACAACATTGTTTCTACTACCTTAACAAGTTAGTGATTTTATAATGTGGAATGTATTTTTCTGCTGTTAGATAATGGACCATACGCTTGGGAAATTTGTTGTAAATGAATGTGACACCAAAAGTAAAAAAAATAGAAGACATTTTTATAAAAGCTGTAGATTTTTGTGATACATTTAGCCACACATGTTCTTGTTTATATGGAATGTTGCAAATAGTGTGATGTCCGTATTTACATTATCTGTAACTGACTGTGATTTATATCTGAGTCATCATTTTGGCCTTTTGATGTTCCCTGGACTTGTAATAAGTACCTGGATAAGAATCATGCTTAACAGTTTTATTCTGTCACTCCTCTTAGACATAACTTTTATTCCTTGAGCCAAGTGTAGCAATACAGCATTAAGACATTAAAGGGCTATGTTAAACAAAATGATGTAACTTGACTGGAAACCTTCCAGTCTCCTGTACTGTGTTGTCTACTGCAAACTTACATCATCAATAACCTGCAGATATTTGGATGTATAGGAGTGAGTTTGGCCTGCACTATGTTTCAGCCTTTGCCTTTCACTTTTTCACCTTATTACATTATTCTTTTTTGATAAATGAGCCCAATAACCATTATCTGTAATCAACCCTGAGGAAGAGGTGTGGCAGAAAAAATAAGCTGCACTGGAGCATATCTTTCTCTGTCTCTCTAACATAATATATTATGTTCCCATTTTCTGGGGCATGAGAAAATCCATATAGTTACTGAAACAGCTGGTCCTGAGTGAGGCTTAAGCAAAATACCTGACAAATGATAATCACTTTATTTTCCACTTGTTAATTTGATTTATTTTTAGAGAAATGCACACTGTTTCTTCCCTCTCTTATCTGTTGATCAATATTTGTGGCAATATTGACCAATTTCGTGGTTTGATTCCATACTGTAATATGAGTTGTTGCTTTTGTGGCAATAACAATATTTTCTAATTGAATGTCTTTATAATAATGCTTTCAGTAATCTTACATTAGATATGAGTTTATCTCATCACATTTGCCCTTATACATATCACAATGTAATAACATTGATCCTTCTTTCCAACTGTTATTTAAATATGAATTAGTAGGGTCTGTTTTTTCAGACATACTATCTATGTTCAGTTTCCTGCAATTGTGTTCCTAGTTTTAAACCCCTCTGAATGAATGAAGAGTGAGTTTGTAGTTCATCACAGTGTTGTTTTTGCATATTTGGTCCATCTTGTTTGGAGAATGTGTCAACATGTAAACCTTGCTAAGAACTTGTGTGTATTTTGAAGTTTAATCCTTGCTTGTGTCTTAAAATCAAAAGGAAGAAAAATGTATAAATTTAAACTAGTAAATTATGCAGTAAGTAGCCTGCTGCATGTGTGGGTATGAACATGAATTTACATTAAACTCTTGCATAAAATATGCTGTCATTTGCATAAGGTGTCAGAAAATCACTATGTAATGTGGATTCAATCTGATAAGACAGTTATTAACCCTTATCCCGCTAACGTGGAGAATATGGTGAGCTCCTAATAAAGCCAGCAATTGGCAGATGGAATTTAACTTGGCGTTTAAAAGGTTAAATCGTATTTAACTCTTTGAAGACTAAAAGTAATATGCAATACATATAAAATTTACCCTTTATATATTCATTCTGCATCTCACAGAGAATACAGTGTGTTTCCATTATAAAAACAAAATTATGACTTCTGTATAGGAAAAAAAAATAGCTGTTTTTGGTACAAACTATATGGAACACATAAACACTCTGAGTGGACACCACGCACAATTCTTAATTTTCAACCTGGAAGTATGTACACTAACCACTGGACTTCAAAATCTTAATGTTGTAATTAATTGTATGGTGCAGACTCTTCTTTGAAAAAATTGTAGTTGCATAGCTTGTCTTGAAATTGCTGCTTACATTGAACGTGGGGTGTTCTGCCAAACATCTGACTTGATTCTGAGCCTATGGAATACACTGACAAAGCATCTGGTAAAGTAAGTGTAGGGGCCTGAAGATGACTAACATCTAGTCGAAACATGTAGCCATACTATAGAATAAATAGATTGTGCTGACGTACGTTTGTGTAATACCTATGGAATACAGCATATGTACATATTCATATCCTGTTTCTGTAAGAACAATTTTTATAAATTGTCTTATCTATTGATATGCCTAAATTTCTCAAGTGACCTTTTCTGTTGAGCTTCTAACACAAATATGTTGTATACATTTATTGTTGTGACTCGTGTTATATGTGCTGCTCATTTCATTCTTCTTGTTTTAATCACTTTAAAATACCAGGAAGTCATTGCTATTTCGGTGGTGGTGATGACATAAATGCCCAGAGAGTTGGTGGTTGTTTTGCTGCCCTACTGCCAGACAATTGTAACTGGCATTTCCGATATTGTTAATGCCGGAATAACGACATATTCTCTTATTAATGTACCTCATAGCAATGGGAAAGGGTTGCATAAGAATTTGATTCTATTAAATTCACGGTTCAGTTGTACTAGTTTGTACCATCATGTAAGTCTAAGCATAGATTTTGTAGTACAAGGTGAAGTGCCTGTACACTCTATGAAGACATATAGGGGCAGTGTAGGTATAGCTCTACTCATTCTTAACGGGATGATGATTGGTCAACCTCATGCACCGGCCTCTTTACCCGCAGGGAAAGAATTCCTGGTACCCATTGAATAGGCGTCAGGATTATTTGTTATGAATATTTACGTTCTTTACGTACTATTCATTCCTGTCATCGTGTATCAAAAAACCGAATGAAGACAGTCGAACTTTTGATAGTATGATTCATTCTATAGTATACATTCCTCCTAATACCAGCACAAAAAAAAACGGAAAGAGTGAAACTGAATATTCACCACTTCCTGTCACCGTTGTGGCCCGCACATGCGCAGTGATATAAAATGCATTTGTGGGTATAAGTTGTGTTTGTGGTCAGTTTAAACTGTGTTTAATCCGAAATGTTTTGTGATTTGGGTATGTGATATGTGCTGTGTGTACTGTAGTGATGTGTCAGCACTTTGATGCGATAGAACGATGTACGTGTGTGTTTGAAACTGCACCTATCTTTGTTACGGGTGGAAAGTAGGAAGGGCATTAATGTCGTTTCCGCCATGAGTTGGCCGGTGTGTGCTGTCCTATCGTGAGTCATCAGAACAACGTTAAGGAAGCTGTACGTTACATCTTCAAGAAAGGAAGCGTGCTCGGTCCGTCACTACAGATGTGTAAGTTGAAAACTTGTTTTGAAAGTACTGAAATTTTGAAGGTTATGTCGATAAAGAAGTGTTAGGTCCATGTAACTATTTTAAGTCCTGTAGGTCTTCTCCGTCCGCCATATTAACTGAAATGGGGCCACTAGGCGCTCAAACTCACATTCTTCCCAATTTATTATTTATTTGTTTATTTATTGATTTTTGAATTCTACAAATCCATAAGAGTAAAACTTGTTGGATACAGAATAAATCATAAATTATTATTCATTTATTGTCATAACATTTATTATTTGAGATGTGTATGTCGTTGCTGAATGAACAAATTAATAAGCGGACTGATGAGAACCGGGTTTCGGCCCCGCCGACCAGATCTGGGCGGGTTTCTACCGTCCGTCATTCAGCCACCCATCGTCCATTAACTTACCTCATTCACCAAACTGTGTCCACAGGTTGTTGTGGGTCTTAATTCACTAGCCTCCACCGGAACGCGTTTCCTTTAATTCACCGAATTTGCAGAACTATCTCATTCCCGGATTCGCAGTTACTCAACGGGTCCTCTTGTCTTTCACGCGCCGATCTCCGTTCGCGAAACTTTATCGTTCACCAAACTGCATTCTTCGCCTATTTGTCACCGGTTGCTGTGTGGTTCATATGCCAGTCTCGTTAACCAGCTGTATTATTAGCTTTGTTGTTTGGTAAACTAGGTAAGAATTTCACTAAGTAATAGTGTATATACGTACTTTATACAAACGTAATGTAATGCTATATAGTGTACGTCAGCACAATCACTTTATTATATAAGGTAATACAAGGCTATATGTTTAGACTATAACCTAGTCATCTTCAGGCCTATATTAACATTTGTATTACCAGATGCTATGCACACTTAGAACTGAACTCCATGGGACCCCCAAAGTGTGCATAGCATCTGGTAACACAAATGTTAATATAGGCCTGAAGATGACTAGGTTATAGTCTAAACATATAGCCTTGTATTACCTTATATAATAAAGTGATTGTGCTGACGTACACTATATAGTATTATATTACGTTGAGAGCACATCGTGATGCTTCTATTTATGCAAACAGCATATTCGTACTTATTTTCACTTCCTTACTTTTATTTCAAAGTTTACGTTAAGCAAGAAATGATGAGAAAACATAATTATTAAAACAACTTTTATTTCGGTACAGATTTTTTCGCCATGGTGAGGGAAAAAGGATCAATAATTTCGTTTCTAGATGCCAGTTTGGGGTAAGGTTGTAAACTAACATGTTTCCTGTTGTATTTCGAGTCTTATAATCTGCTTTTGATTTTGTCGTTAATACATGATTAGCAGAATGTAATAACGTGACAGAATGTTAAATACTGCCCCCCCGCCCCCGGGATAGTGTAGTCGGTATAGTGATTCACTACGGGCTGGACGGTCGGGGGTTCGAACTCCGATGAGGGCGAAATTTCCTTACCAATCAAAACCGGCCCTGGGGCCCATCCAACCTCTTAAGCAATGAGTACCGGGTCTCTTTTCCGTAGGCACAGAGGCCGGGGTGTGGTGTTAACTTCCCACCCACATCTAGTGCCGAGGTTAAAGAAAGGGTAGAGCTATTCCTCTGGACATACGTGGCCTTTATAGGGCGAACTGTAACTTATCACTGATTTTTGTTTTTTATTTATTACCTCTGTGTTTTCCTAGAAGTGTTCGTGAACATGACAGTATATAAGTTATTATATTATTATTATTTATCATCATAATCTCAAAGGGCTATAGGTACAGCTAATGTTTGAAAACCCTGGTCTTAACATATAAATACATAGTGATTTGCTGAAAGTTATGGAAGAGAACGGGTTCCATGAACTGGTAACCCAGGGAACCCGTACTGAACGAACCGAATCTTTGTAAATACCTGTTTTGCCCACTTCTATTCAGAGCTCCTGTTGTCCGTGTGCACTCCATGAAGACATGAGTGACACTTTGTATGACGGAGACGTAGCAAACGCCTGCATTTTTAATAAGCATTATTTCTAAATACAGGAAAAGGTTTCAAGTCTCTTAAATGCCAATTTCAATACGTATTGTTGATTTGATGTCGAAACTTACTCCTTCAGGCTGACTTATGGTGATGAGAAAATTCAAGCCATATTTAAAAAATATCATTGTGGTCAGCATTTTTACGCAAAAACAGAATTTTTTAAATTTATTTTTTATGTTTCTCTAAGTATACATTGGCTGCTACTTTTATTCGAGGTGATTACTGTGACCGTGCCTGTTTATACAGGTTTATTGATTCCGACGTTCATAGTTCGATTCTCTGTAACTTCATTAGTAGACATGGTTAAATTATACGTTACTTTACTGGTAATTGTGTCCAATTGTGGCAGGCTGTGTTCTTGATTGTCTCTATATAACAGTCTTCCTGTACGTAGATACACATTATAATATAATTACTAATAGAGTAACGATCGATCATTATTGTTGTTTCTGAAAGAGACATCTCTGCCGCTTCGGTCTGCCGGAACCCAACAGATGTTCAGGGTACGGACGTGTATGTCTCTTTCTGTATTGCGTTGCTGTATACAGACAGTTTTCGCGACCCGCCGGTTCATCGTGCAGATTATTCGACCGAGTAGCTAAAGTTTTGAAAGTTGACAACTAATCATGAACTGAAAGAAGCAGGAGTAACTAACCCGTGACGCCTGAATAATTTCCCATTCCAAACCACAATTAGACGCGAATTTCCTGGCCTTGGGGGAACCATAATTTCATTATTATTTTTACAATAGCTCATCCCTCGTACTACTATCTTAATCTAGACGAATCTAGCCCACCGTGTTTCCATTTTAATATTATCCTCCCGTCTACTTCTGTGTCTTCGAAGTGACCGTGTTTAGGGGTTTTCAACCAAAATATTGTATCAGTGACATGATCCTGGGGCAGTCAGTATATAAACTAATGTACGTACTACCCTTGTTATTTAACGCGTTGCGTCCAAAGGGACTAAGAGAAAAACAGCTACCTTACAAGGTTATCAGCCAAAGAGAACTGAACTAGAATGTTTTGAATGGGAGCCTGATAACATAATTTGTACCACAGTAGAGGTGGCCTGGCACAGTAGTGTGCAACTGTGCCAGGCAGCTTACGTTATTAATATCATCCATTTTGTGGCGCATTCATCCCCTTAGTTTTATAGCCTTCGTAGACAAAAACACCGTAGTCATTAGTTTGTTTTGCAGAGAGAGAAACAGAACAGACGCCAGGTCGGTCGTGACAGCGACATTAAATATGCATTCCTTAGCCTGGTCTTACACGTATTTTGTACTGGACTTGGTGCATATTTTTATGGGCGATCAAAAAAACCCCTAAAGGCCCCGATTTTCGTGCCCTTCCTTCTGCATCAGTGTAAATCCCGTTACAGTTTCTGCTGAACGCATCGTCTCATATAAAATCATTTATAGCGTTGTATTTATCGGAAAACAATAAACAAACTTTTTTGAACAAATACAACGGGATGATGTTACCCAACTGTACAACGTCATAAAGTTTGGTGATGAGTAAAAATTATGTAAATCCTCATTGTGCAGTTTTCTCAATCTCTCATGCACTTCGTCCCCCTCCCAAATATTTTCGTTTATCATTCTGTTCTCGAGCATCCTCAGTCAATGCAATTCTCTCAACGTGAGAGACCAATCTCATACTCGTACAAAATGACAGGAAGGACTGACTTTGTTTATTTTAACATTAAGCTGAACATAACGACCAAATGCAAGCTAGCGCGGTCGCACGGTGAAACCTTCTACATTGTTCAACAAATTTTCCAGAAAAACTGGAGGCACCTCAATATTGTAGACGCCAGACAGGGGACCGGAAGCAAGATACACGCCAAGGACCCACAAATAGTAGGCTTCACGATACCAAATAAAGTCGCCTGGGATTTGTATAGTCCTGTGCGTAACGAAAACTTTATTAGCTCTGTCGACTGTGCAGGTGGCAGCCTATGCGATTTTGCCTTAGGATTGCTGATAGCTGGGCGCGTCTGTAGTAAAACAGTGCCCCAAGGCCAGAGGCTCCACAGACAGAACGGGACCGACCGACAGAGAGTTAATAGTTCCTGATACAATCAATAAATCTGTGTTATAGATTAGCAAATCTTGCGGACGCTGCGGAAGTCGACCTTGGTTCGAGAAACAAAACTGCGACGATGGTGAACGAGCGATTCTCGATTTTCGTGTCCCATCAGTTTGTCATTCTCACCTAGGTTAGGATGGGTATGTGGAAGCAAGCTTTTTCATTACACACTCATCGTGTAGTGGAGTTACAGCACCTGTCGTTCTTGACCTCGGCAGTATATGGAGATGAGTGGTTAGCTTCATACGCCGGTCTCTTTACCTCCCTGGGAAAGAGCCTCCTGTAACAACTGGACTGGAGACTGGGTGTACCCCAGATCTGGTCTGGACGGTTTGGAGAAGAGAAAATTTTCTTTCCTCTGCCAAGATCCGAACTCCCGATCGTCACTGTAGCTACCAGCTACCCTGGAACCTTGGTATAATTATAATCATTCCGTTTTAGTATTATATCGTCTGCCGGGGGAGGGGGTTGTTTTCAGCTTTCAAACTCCCACATCAATACCACTGTATCGTTTCAGTTAGTCTTATCTTGCTGCCCCGAACTTGCTAAACTACGTTTTCTTCAGTCACTCCGGCAAGATGTTAAACCTACTGTCTTACACTTCTCATCAACACAGATTCTGTCGGGATGAAGGGTAGGGAAATTTTGCCTGTGTCACTTTTTTATGCAGTGAATACCGTGTGGTTAAAACAGAAGTGCTCCAGTCCGGGGAGCCAGGTGGTCAGGGCGCCTGAGGTTTTTTCGCTGGCACATAATATATGTGTCCTCAATATGGAACACTCATACACGCCACCATTGTGGCGCTTAGAATTTTGAGATGACTAACAGATTTTTGTTAAATTTGTGCACCCCTGGGTTACTGTATATATATATATATTATACACACACACACACATACAGGTATATGTTGTATGTACCAACACTCTTACGCTTATGTGTTGTTAGGCGAAACAGCGTTTCGACGCTACTACATAGTCAACGATGTCTCCTAACGTATTATATGGTTCATTTAGTATAATCGATGTTGTCTCGGTTTTGTAATGTTCCTCGATTATGTTTATTGTACTGCACGTACTCACTGTTGTACCGTCTTTTTACAATGTTTTACAAACTGCACACTCGGTTTTTTATATTGCAGCACTTGTGTTACTGTTTAATCTCGGATCTATTTTTTTTGTCAGTTAGTGCAACTTATTTTTTAACTGTTACTTACTGAAACGATAGGTTAGTGTTCCGCGGAAAATGTTAAGGGGTTTTGTGAGAAATCGTGGAAAAATACATCAATATTTTGAAACACCGCGAAAAATTTTGAATATCCCAGGAAATATCACGGGAATTTTTGGCCAACAATCAGCTGTGCTGCGGTAATATCCGCACTATTAACTGCATCTATTTCTGTCTGGATTGTAAGTTTTTATATAAGTGGGGATTCCTCGGAATAGAAAAAATTATTTTAGGGGTTCCTGCAAGCATAAAATGTTGGGAAACACCGGGATATGAGTTGATTAACAGCAATTAGTTATTCGTTGTTTACAGTTTATGCACAAATGTACAAGTTAAAAATTACTCTTGATTTCAAACTTTCGCCGTGTTCTGAATGTTATGTGCTTTCTTGTGGGTAATTCCCCGGCGTCTGAATTTTAAATGCCGACGTTTCGGAACACTCTGTCTGTTCCATCTTCATAGGCAGATAGGTATGAAATATGACTGGATTGTGAAAAGTTGGAGTATTTATACAAGAAAAGGTTTGGCTCGAAAACAGCTTGAGTCAATAGGATGAAGAGTGACAGTATACATACTTCAACTTTTCTCAATCCAGTCATACTTCATACCTACCTGCCTATAAAGATAAAACAGCGTGTTCCGAAACGTCGGCATATAAAATTCAGACGCCGGGGAATTACCCAGAAGAAAGCACATAACAATTACTCCATAGTGAGTCACAGAGTATGTAGCTAACCTCACTGTCACTTTTAATATTTCTTAGTCAACGGTATCTCGAATTTTGTTGAAAGAATTTAGTTCCAACCTGCCGTTTAGAATAATTAATTACCAGTAATTAATTTTATCTGGTTCTCAGCAAGGCAGTTCACACTCACCAAGAATGAAGTATCAGGTTGTGACTGCAACCAGTAGCTTGACCATTCCTCCGTCCATGCCCTGGCAGTTCTTGTACAGAGGACAAGGTTTAGAGGATCCCCATGGCTCGCGTAAAAGACGCACCGTCGAATGGCACTTGCACTACTGGGTGCCGCGATGTTCCCCAAACCCAGTTCCTTAACCGTGACTGATGGCTGTATCGGCATTGCAGTGAGCGGCGAAGGAGCAAAACGATCGTTGACACGCTTATGCCTACAAGAAAGAGAGACCTACGCAAGTCACGATTTTGCAATTAATGAACTTAACATTTGCGATTTATTTGTAATTATCGATTATGCAGAGGATCTCGGGTCCTGTGCCCGATTGTAATTTATCGTGGTCATCCAGGTCATGACGTATTATGTTCCAGTCAGAGAAGTTTTACTGTGACCGATTTTACGTTTCGTGGTGGTTATTTTTTGAAGCCCTTCACGTTTTTGTATTTCTGCACTTTGCGGGAGTAGGATGTTTCAAAAGTTTCGTAGGATCATGTTGTCTCCATGTTCAGGTTTGACCTATGTAGAACCAACCAACAGTCATTCCAAAGGGCAGCTAAGCCGTACCTTCTTAGATTAAAAACCGTTCTTGCGAACACCGTAACTAAAATATGAGAAGAGTGCCTTACAAATTACTACAGTAGTGTGTGAATGTGCTTTCGCATACGGGTTTGGTCCTCTTGGACGAATATCTTGACATAATTCAGTTGACTGTCAAATTATAAGCTGGTGCGGGAGTCAGATACGTGAGAATTGTGCCGAAGTGTAATTACTTGGGCCCACCGTGATGAGAATTTAATTTTCTTTGTCGTTCATTGTAATGGGAGTGGCAAGGAATATGTAAACTTCGAATAGCAGTTAAAGCAATTTGTGCGTGACACAATGCTTGGTCATTCAGCTGAGAATTTATTGTGGTTGCACAGTAATCAGTAATGTATTTTAATAGTTTTAAAAATGCATTATTTTGGCTGCCTTCTTTTTGTACGAAGGAAAAAATCTACCGAATTACACTTTGGAAACCAAATTTGCGGTCTGAAATATTTTGTATTACTCTCATCACTTACCCAAAGTCTCACCTCAGAGTCCAAGACAGTTCGTCTGCCAGCACACTCAGAGCCTGCCCAGTACGAGAAGTACTAGCTGTATTATCACTGATAGTCAAATAGTTATAAAAACCCGGCGTTTGATACATTTTTGGGGGAGGTATAAACATGTCTAGAGGAATATTTTCAGCGTCTTTATCGCCCAAAGGTAGACTGTTTGGATGTGCAGATGTACGACGAAGAGATTCAGACGAGGAGGTCAGATACTCATGAGACTGAGGCAAAGGGCGAAGGAATTGTTGGGCTGTGAACCGTGGGCTTGTGTAGTGACACCACATTGCCAAACCGAGGCACACGATCACTAAACCTAGACTGAGGAATCCAACAAGAATTGCGCCATCATACGTTGCAGGTATCTCATCGAGAGCATTAATATCTTCTCCTCCTGGGTCAGGAAGATCAGGAAAACGAGGAACATCTTTTCCGCCGTCGTACGTGGCGGGTATCTGTTGTACAACAGCACTGTCGTCAAGTGAATTTGGAAGATAGGAAACGTGAGAAATGTCGTCTGCTGCAGAACTCACTACACCTGAGGGTTTGAGACACTTATTGAGAAAGGAGTTATAGCGAGCACGGGACGCACACCGGCATATTCCCATGATTCTTTGTCCTTTTCTATCAACGTTCTGTATTCTCTCTAACACACAATGCATGCTGTCTTCGCAGCTGTCGTTGCCTATGCATTTCTGGCCATATTTTCGAAGGATAACGCAGATTCCTGGCAACTGGCAGCGGCAAGTTGAGGGCGGATTCTTGCAAGTCGGGTAGAGGAGAACACAGTCTGCGTCGAGCCAGCATACACGTTTACGTTCTGTCACATTCACTGCACTCGCAACACTGCTCCTGAGGATGACAATATTGCCGATATCTTCACTGCTACCGCTGCCATTTGTTGATCTCGTTGGAGCACCAAGAGTAGTCGGGACGACAATCAGGCATGTTAGTCCGAGCCAGTTCCTTGCACTGAAATGTGGACTTGTGTTTTGACACCGCTTTGTTATTCCAAGGAATGTGATCACTAAGCGGAGAACGAGGTAGTCAAGCAAACTTCCACACACATACGTCATGGAAATATAAGCCGATCCGTCTGCAACATCGACATTTGGACCGGAAGAATCAGTAAGGAGAGGAAACATGTAGGAGTGACATAAGCGTCAAAGAATTGATTGTGTGGTTTGTTGGATCAAATACTGTATTTTCAGTCTCTTGCACGTAATATGGATTACGTTAAAGGAGAGGAATATTTATGTCGATGGAAATACGGATCTGAGATACTGTTTTAGCAAGGATTTGTACTGGTTACGGTTTTCAAAGCGGCTGAGTTCGTTGACTTCTTAACTGTTCGGTTTTCACACGACGCGCAGCCCTGGACGTCCTCGCAGTTTACGTCGCTTGAACACATCCGTACGTATTCTCGGAGGAAGGGCGAGCTTCTTTGTAGTTATGCAGCAGTGAAGACAGAGTCAGTCTGTTACACTTCAACATTGGCGAATGAAAACAGCTGTTCTGCGTAATTAAATGTCTTCGAAACACTGCGACGGACTTGTTAGCTCCACCGTCTGATCCCAAACCAGTGCACTTTTTTTAGCTTCAGAATTGAATAAAAGCAATGAAGTCAGAACTTCGTGCAAGGTTTCGGAGACACACATTGAAGTGAGATGTTCTGATGGACAAACCGTTCGGAGTGTGGTGCCGCGTGGAAGCGCGAGTCTGCTCAGACAGTAACCAAGAACTCACGGCCCCACCCTCCTATTACCCCGAAGTCCACCTTCTCGTTGGTGGTTCTTGCGTGACACGGCGTGTCTCAGGGAGGGGGGACGAGGAGAAACTCACAACCCGCCACTCGTCAATCTTCCCTTGCCTACCGTACTTGGCCCACATATAGATTTATTCACGAAGCTGATAACACGCTATCTGCACCCACCTTAGGGACCGTATTACTTGTTTGTCTGGGCACTGCATCGAGAAGTGGCTGTCATGACCAGGAGAAGGTATACACTACGTCATAAATTTAAAGGCAACAGAGACACCAGAATGCTGGAATTCCAAACGAAATCTTGTCATTTATTGTTACATTTATATTATAATAAAAAAAAAATGCAGAACATTGCAGCGTATAATTTTACACTTAAAAAATTAGAACTCCAACATCTCTGATTCCTAAAGAATCATCCTCAGACAGAAAACATCAGATACGTATAAAACATGAATTACTTTAAAAATAATGATAATAATAATAATGAAAGTAATAATATAATGCACTTTACAGTAATATAACAATAAAAATAATAATATAAACATTTTTACATATCTGCGTGAAATGTACTAAATTAAGGGCATGAAATTTTCTTTAGTGTTGACGTACCGTGAGTTCATATCTTAGATATTTAAATTTTTGCCTCATTTAAATTCTGTTTGAAATGCTGAATACAACTGACGTTGGAAGGCATCGCCAAATAAGATTCATTTGCTGTAAACCTTTGAAATTACTCAGAGATCGAGTAAATCATAAAATTAGTATTTACTGTATACACGTAGACAGCGAACATGCAGTTGGATGAAGGTGTCGATTACTTGTCGCTGGTTTCTGCACCGTTCCGAGCGGTCATTGACAGGCTTCCTGTTGCACTGAGTGTGACAGTGTTTCTTGAATGTGTTTAAGTAACAGTAATTTACCTGGATTTCTCGGTCGGTGTAGTGACTAGGCTGCGGCATGGACTGCTACAACTAATGCTATTGCTACTACTCTTACTACTACTACTACCACCACCACCACCATTACCTCTACCACTGTCACTACTACTACCACCACCACCACCACCACCATTACCTCTACCACTGTCACTACTACTACTACTACTACTACTACTACTACCTCCACCACTGTCGCCACTACTAGTACTGCTACTACCGCTGCAACTACCTTCACAACCACTATTGTAAACACATATTCGATTTTTTTT
>Ga0136643_10002700_pt1 | contig 23292 bp, 15 predicted proteins | sample TergutLab28metaG_FD_96883 | JGI IMG/M metagenome (GOLD analysis project Ga0136643, IMG submission 96883) | Labiotermes labralis P1 segment gut microbial communities from Petit-Saut dam, French Guiana - Lab288 P1 (version 3) (version 3) | ecosystem: Host-associated > Arthropoda: Insects >... | reverse complement strand
GGGGGGGTGTTTAATATTTTAATCTTCCCCCCCCCCCCTCGGTACGCCACTGTCTTCCATTGCTAAATCTTAATCTGCGATGTGCGTGTGTTAGGTTACATCTGCAATTGTCCTGCTGATTAAAGTAATTTGAACATTCATTAAAACGGAATATTCTTAGTGCTATTAAATTTATTTTCAAAGGCGTACTGTTCTTTGGAAATGTTGAGGTGCTTATTGCAATTAGTGGTGTAATTGTGGGGCGGGTGGGCGAGGACAAATGGTGGGAACGCCCCGGGCGGAAGGGTCCAAGGAGCGTCAAAATATATTTTTGAATGAAAAAAAATCTGCGCTTAACGGATATACAATTTTTTTAAAGTTAATAATTTCTGTTAGGGGCGGCCATTGTGATTTATCGCCCCGGGCGACAAAAATCCTAATTATTCCACCGAATATAATGAAACAGCATTTTGCCTACTTACTGCTGCAAGAGAAAGCTTCATATTTTGTACGAAATGCAGAAAGTTCAGAAATCGATTCAGAGAAGGTAGTTAAATTTTTGTGAAAACAAAGCTATAGAATAATGTAAACAGCCTACTAGACGGAACAATAACAAATTTTATTGATAATCACAATCAGTTCGACGTGTTTCGGGCGATAATTCGCCCATCCTCAGGAGCACTAGACTGTGTTTACAGCTTGTGGTATAAAGCACCGGCGATGCTGACTGCAGGCAGCATCGTCGGTGTTTTATACCACAAGCTGTAAACACAGTCTAGTGCTCCTGAAGATGGGCAAAATTTTCGCCCGAAACATGTTGAGCTAATTGTAATTATCAAAAAAATTTGTTATTGTTGCATCTAGTTGGCTGTTTATATTGTTGTATCAATGATGCACGGTCACACAAACATCACATTCAAAGGTACAGACGTTTATGCAGCTCACACAGGATCAGTACTGTTGTACAGTCATAATACTGCAAAAGCAAGTTTCTACATGGAATTGCCAAAAAAAAAATAAACCTAATTAACAGAGATATTTGAGTAAATCCTATTTATTTACATGAATGTAAAAGACCAACTGTGTATGTCATTTCATTAATCAACACCATAGTATTAGGAAAAGAAGAGGGAATTATTCCACTTGGCTAATAGTGAATAGCAATAATGGGCCAGCAGTTTTAGATTTGTTACATGATGTAATTTTGTGCCAAACATCATTTGCCCCCAGCTCAGACACAAACAAGCATGTGGCTAATAATATATAAAAATTAAGTTTCTACCTCACAGTAAACATATTGAATCCTTGTCACAACAACCAACCGGTTATTGCTGTTTATTGTAAGAAGTATTTTAATCTTATAAATGAACTCCATTGGTAAGGTGGTGTTTTAAATTCTTATAATAAAACCAACTAGATGCACTAATTTCTCAAATTTATTTTTGCAATAGAACTCTACGTGTTTCAGACAGTTCCTCTCTCCATCAAGTTTTTCACTGTACACACAACAATGGTATATGTCTTACATGTTTGCTGACAGCTTGTGAGCTCTCACCAAACCTGTATGACATATTCCACTGCTGTGTGTACAGTGAAAAACTCCTGATGATGGACAGAGGAACTATCTGAAACATGTAGCGTTTTATTCCAAAAATAAATTTGAGAAATTAGTGCATTTGGTTGGTTTTATTATAAGAATTTATCATGATGCATGGTCACCTGAACGTCAGATTGGTGCTTTAAACCTAATATGGGTGGTGCATACACTTACCACTGTGTTGTAAAAGGTTATGGTAGTTTCCCAGAATTATTTCTAAGGGAACCATGCCATCCGTTAAAAAGTGTCACTACAGCTGGTCACTTGGTCAAAGTATCATTATGGAGTACAGAACCCCTTTATGTACAACCATGTTTTGGTTGTCATTACAGGCAAGTCACACATGTGGCCTGGCCATTACTCAGTCATCAGTGAGAGTGTCAGTCACTGAATTACCGTGACTAGGACATATATCTTGTGTCACACGGGCTAGTCAGTGCGAATGAACAGGAGTTTCCAGCCATCGACAGACATTTTGATCAGCTAGCAGGACCTTCTCCACAATATTCAGATGATCCAAGAACTTATCAGGGTACATATGCAGGATGGAGATAGATGAAGCATACAGGAAGGTGCAGAAGAGCAACTTGACACGTGTTGAGCAAATAAAGGAGTTGCATGAGGAAATTGAGGAACTGAAAAAAAATAATGAGGTAGGAAGAATCGCCAGATGAGATCATAAGATGTGTTGGTTATTACAAAAGATTATAGGTGGACACTGTCATTCTGAATGACACACTGACTGAGTACCCAACCAACCAATAATTCAAATTCCTTAGTACTGGATAAACTACACTTATTCAGTCGAATGCAACACAGGTTTATTTTGATTCAAATTGTACCCTTAAATGTGTGCTATGTATATGTATATCGGCCTGTACTTAGGCCGTCAGCAGGCATATCAATACAAAAGTCTTATACAGGAAGATATAATACAATCTAAGATCCCGTTCTGTACAGTCACTATTTTTTGATAATGTTAAAACAGAATATAAAATATAAAAGTATAGGACCTAAATAATTGTTATAATTTATGTATGTATATGTATGTGTGTGTGTGTGTGTTTGTATATATATATATATAAAGACTTCTGTTAAATTTCAGTCCTCATACGTAGTAGTGAGAAAATTCATACTGCAATGCCAGGCCAAGTAGAACATAAAAAAAAAAAATCTCAAAGAATTATAGTACAAACTCTCACTACAACACATAAGAACCTAAATTTAATATAAGTCTTTATATACTCACATTTTAAAATTATTTATGTCCTTTACTTTTATATTTTATTTTCAGTTTTAGCGTTATAAATTATTAAAATTTGGTGACTGTAAACAAGGGGGCCCTTAGATTTTATTATATCTTCCTTTATAAAATTTTTGTATTGGCATGCCTAATGATGGCTACAGTACAGGCCAATATATGTAGCACACATGTAAGGGCACAATTTGAATCAAAATAAACCTGTGATGTGTTCAAATGAATAAGTGTAGTTCATTTAGTAATAAACACAACAAGATGGCTACCATGAAGATTCCTTAGTACTGTAGCTGCAGGCAGTTTACAGCACAGTACTGGCAACAGATTTCACAAATCCCTTCCAAAGGGCAACATTAGTTGTATCATGGGATGAAAGTCATTCCCTTTGGAATGCAGCCTATTGTAACAGGCCTGATGACAGATGAATGTATAGTATATGCACAATTACAGCTGGTACCAAAAAATGAAAGTGCTAGGAAAAAACCTGTCCCAACACCACTTTGTCAACCACAAATTCAGCTCAGACTATTTGACGAGGAACTATGAGGTCAGAAATCTGCAACTAACAACCTGAGCTAATGAATGGTGTCCTAACAGTTTCTGTCCCCACTATGACTTCAGACATTTGTTACAGTGGAAATGGCTGACAGCATCTCTGTTTGCAGCAGTTGCAACTAGACCACACGATACAACTGAACAGCCTCAATGACTGTATATCGAAAATGAAGAAATCTCATGAAGAGGCAATTCTAATATTGGAGGCAGATTTCAATGAGAAGCTGGTTGTAGAATATGACAGGTACCAAACACTCGAGGCACAAACCAACAAGATGCAGGAGGACTATGAGAGGTATGATCAGTCAGCATCTCTGTATGGTGTAACCGGCTAAGGTTTTCAGGTTCTCACAGGGATCAGTTTTCAGACTGTGATATCTGGGCTATTACACCCTGCACACCGGTACGTACTTTCATATGTAACTGTATAAGGGCACAGATCGTAATGCCAATGCAGTTAACAAATTTCATGTCAGAAAGACATATACAGTAGTTCCAAGGGTTATGCTTTAAATGACCTTGCACCTTGATCATTGTGACCAAGGATAGCACAGTCTGTGTAGTAACTTGCTACAGGCTGGACGGTCTGGGGATCTAATCCAGGTAGGGGCGAGGTTATTCACACCCACCCAGACTGGCCCTGGGGCCCACCAAGCCTCCTACACAATGGGTACCGGGTCTTTTCCAGGGAAAAAGTGGCCAGGTCATGACGTTGACCTCCCACCCCCATTTGGCGCAGAGGTTAAAGAAAGAGTAGAGCTATACCTCTATTCCACGTCTGGGCCTTTGTGGCCAGTTATAGGGTGAACTTTACCATACCTTGATCATCTGAGATCTACAACACATAATGTCAGAGATGATTATATAAGCAGATTTTGATAATTTTGGTTATATCATAGCTAGTAATTTCATGTTTATGTCCAACATATTTTCTCTCCAAAATCTACATGAAATAACAGGACTTGTATTTTATAACAAAAGCACATGCATCTTTAAATGTGACTAGCATTCTTTTATCCATTTTAACCTGTGTCAAACGCCAGGCTGGGTAAATACAGTATCATTCCAAAAGTAAGACACATTGATTTTTTCAATACACTGGGACAACTATGCGTAGAAGAGCTGGCTGTTCAGGGACAAATGTGACCGTGACAGAGTCACATATCGAAGTAAATAACGTGCTGTAGGATATTCCTCCAGCTGATTAATAGGCACCCATTTAAGGAACCCACAAGTTAGGTACAGTTGTCTGTTACCTAACTGTTAAGCTACTGAAACATTGGCCATGTTTGTGGTTCCAGCAGTTAGCTGTCAGCTTTCACTGCAGAGGCATAGGTTCAGTTCCATGGTATTCCAAGTGGTATTTGAGGTGAAAAAAGTGGCACTGGGACAGGCTTTTCTTAGAGAGTGTTTCAGTTTCACCCTGCCAATTAACATTCCACCAGTGCACCAAAATCATTTATCATCAGCAACAGGCATAACAGATCACACTACCAAGGTACTGGTCTCACCTACCCCTGCAAACAAAGCTGAACAGATGTAAGTAACCCAACAAGGTGTACGTGCATTGGGTCCTTAACGACTCGGGCTCATAATATATTCTTACTGGTAACCCAACTAATACAGTGTTTTGTTGCAGTAAGCTGCTAGAACTTTCCAGGCTGAGAGATAATGACATGAGTTCAACAACAGATGACTACAATAGACAGCTCGATAAATGCAACAGGCAAATACAAGAGGTAAGTTTATCTTTCTTCTTTAACTCTTTGAAGGTCAGAGTTTGTCTAAATAATAGATCAGAATTCAGTTCCTGCCTCACAGAAAACACACTATATCTCCATTACAAAGATTTGCCAGTTAAATGCTGTTTGAGAAAATATTTGCTGTTTATTGTAAGAATCTAATAGAATATACAACAATACTGACTGCATGGAACAAAGTCCTTCTAGTGAAGCTAACAGTCTTCAGCTAGTCAATAATCTCCCCACATTTTATGTTATGTTCATTACTGCATCCAAAGCCTGCCACCTGTCCTTTTCCTGAACCAGATCAATCTAGTCCATGCCCCACCATCCCACTTTTTTAACATCCATTTTAATATTATCCTCCCATCCATGCATCGATCTTCCAAGTGGACTCTTTCCCTCAGGTTTCCCTATCAAAACCCTGCATGTACCTCTCCTCTCCCCCATATGTGCTACATGCCCCGCCTATCTCATTCTCATTGATTTGATCACCTGAGTAATATTTTGTAAGGAGTACAGATGATAAAGCTCCTAGTCGTGTAGTTTTCTCAGCTACCCTCTTACCTTTTCCTCTTAGGCCGAAATGTCTTCCTCAGCACCCTACTCTTGTGCACCCTCAGGATATGGGTAAAATGCACACTTCAAGCACATGGTACATATATGTACCACTAGGCATTAATGCATTGCCTGTAAGAACGTAAAAGCTGAGATGGTTGCTATAGTGATAAAGCACTATTCATATGTGAAGGTACCTTGTTTTAATCCCTGCTAAAGACAGTCCTGAGGTATATAACGTTTCTTCCAAGCCTGTGAGACAGGTAGGGAATGTAGCATATGTAAGGAAGAGGAGAGGTGCATACAGGGTTGTGGTGGGAAAATCATGAGTGAAAGAGACCAAATGGAAGACCTAGGCATATATGGAAGAATAATACTAAAAGGAATCTTAAATAAATTGGATGGGAGGGCATGGACTGAATAGACCTGGCTCAGAGCAGAGATTTGTGGCAGGTTATATGCATGTGATAATGAACCTTTAGGTTCTGCATAATGTGAGAAATTTCTTGACTGGCTGTGGAACTATTAGATTCTGAAGAAATACTCTATTCTATGAATTAGTTAGTTACTTAGTTAGTTGGTCAGTTATTTAGTTAGTTCTCTAAGCCTCTCATAAAAATGCTCAGATATAAGCTACCAAGAATGGACTAACTAAATATTGTAAAAGTCTGTCTACTGTTGGCTTCTTGCTATGCATAGCTGCAAGGTCAGGCTGCCCAGAAGATGCAAGAGCATGAGACCATGATACATCTGCTTGAGGACAATGTGGATCGCGAGATTGTGGAGCTGAAGACGAGCTATGAGAAGCAGCTGTGTGAAGAAAGGGAAGTAAACATGCACTTGAGAGGGCAGGAATTTGTCACAAAGAAAAGGTTCATCAGGTCTGTGGCAGATAATGGTGTGTACTGTACTATATCATAAGTTCTTGCTTACTACATGAGACATCCCCATAGTAAATATATATTGCCAGAGCATGTTGTATAAGCTTAATTTTGATTATAATGAAAGCTAAAGTACTGCTATGTTTTAATTATTTCACTACCTGCATGCATCACCAACAATTCAGGAATGAAGTCATCAAACACTATTATTTAACAGTGTTATGTCAGCTTATATTAAACAGATGTACATCACAAAGAAGCTACTACCTGGCATTAAGGTACTATATGAGCCTGTGTTGCAGCTTCCAGAGGGAAAATGATGAGTTAAAACATCAGGTACACACACTGGAACAGGAGCGACAGGTGCTCAAGCAGACCATCGCTGGGCTGCAGTTAGACATCTTACAGCTGAAGAAGGAGATGAGTGAGACAGAGAGTGAAAGGGCACGTGAGAGAGACAGCATCATTCAGAACAAGGTACAGAATTATGATGGCATGCAACAGATTTATTGTGCGTCATGTGTTACGTAGTGAAAGACTTTCACTACGTAACACATGATGCACACCATAGCCAGACGCATTCCTAACAACATACTCTTACACAACACGATATGCTGCCACAACACCCTGTTAATGTAATGGAATTATTTTGTGAATGTTTTTAAAATGACTTCAACAAGGAACAACGTAGCTCCCTGAGGATGATCTTAGGATCGAAACATGTCAGAGCGATTTTAAGTGTTTTAATGTGAAATTTTATATAGTGCATTTGTTGGTTAATAATTAAAGAGATTTAACTTTACTGCACTTGCATGATATAATAGAAGGCAAATAAATATAAAGGTTATATGATGTTAAATCAGATGAAAGGATGAGGTTTGACTACTATTAAAAATTATGTATGGTTAATGAGTTACTGGAAACTTTTCATCATGCCTCTGAGTTGTCAGCAACACAGCAGTGAAGTAAACAAATGACATGTTACATGTGCTCACTCTTATTTTTCTGTATTGCAGGAAAAACAAATTTATGATCTGGAAAGGAGAAACCAAGTACTAAAGAAGTATAAAACTGTTCACACCTACAAGATAACAGAGCTACAGAAACAGGTCGAAGCAAAGGACAGACACATTGAGGAGAAGGAAAAGAAACTGAATGTTGTAAGTGAATAGTGTTGACAGAATGAATTATACTCAAAAAGAATACAGAAAACAGTGCACATAAAACTTTGGTTGAGAAACCTCCATATCACTTGGCCATACAATGGAAGTTGACAGTATGTGCAACTTGGTTGCTGCAGCTTATTGTCCTGTTTCATGCTGCAGATCTGATGATAAGATGATATGAGTTCCAGGGTCATACAGAATGTACTGCATCTCCCTTGCAAAAGACAAACAGTTAATGCTGTTTAAGGACATATCACTGTACTGTGACAGTGATACCAAAGCACTCTATGTAAAATTGAGAGGTTAGGGAAAGCAGGTGGTAGGTATAGTTTCCCTCTGCTTTAAGAGATTCAGGCAGTGAACAAGATTTGTGTTACAGTTTCTGAACATCTCTGTGGATTCCTCGTTCCAATTCCTTAATTATATGTGCGTGTAATTTAATTTATCTTCATCTTTGTACGAAATCCTAATGCTCATATTTTAAATTATGTGTATAAATTTTAATTTGGTGCTAATACCAATATTAGGAAACTGTTTGTTATATTGCTTATATAGTGTGATAATGACGAATATGGCAACTGAATCCTGGGTGCAGAAGTGACACTTGTATTAGTAACAATACAAATATTGCATAAGGCAACATTCAGTGGTTAGCTGCTGCCAACAACAGTTAAGAAAACACAACATACATGCATCAAGAGTAAGACTGCCACATGATGTTAACAGCCATGAATGAACACACACATTCAACATGGGTGTGACTGGCAAAGGACATGAACAGCCATGAATGAGCAACACACATGTGGTGAGGGTGTGACTGGTATAAAATGTTAATACCTTATATACGGTATTTTTGACAGGCAGAGCCACTGGTGGAGGAGTTGATGACTGTCAACACATACCGAGAACGTCAGTTGGCAGAAATGGGACAGAAACTGAATACGACCAGAAGTGAAATCATGTCTGAATGTAACAGGAAACAAGAAGCACATACTATCTTGGACCGTGTCAGGTTTGACCTTCACCAAGCATCACATCTACTCCAAGAGCCTACAAAACTAAAGGAGACTGTTAAGGTACATGCCATCTTGTGACAATGTCATGACAGTGTTGCCATTAAATAGAGGTAAACAGCATTTGTTTTAATTTATTTTGTGAGTTGACAGTCACATGTATCTAATCCCTTTGGAGTTTGAAATATCATTTAACAATAACATTTAAAAATATAATTCCTGGCTTAATTAGAAATGTATCAGTTAGTGACATTTCCACCCTGAGTTTGATAAGAGCCTCTTCTCAATTTTCAGTGCTGACTCTCACCTTTGGTCTTCTCCTGATAACCAGTTTGTACTTACATTGTTCAGAGGATAGAAAAACCACCATGCCTCATGACATTGTACTTATATGATGTTACATATTTATTCTTTGTTTATTTATATATTTCAGTGGCTCAGAATATACAGTGCCAAATTGTATGACGATTGATGAATAATGAATTGCAAAGGATGCAGAAGGAAAGAGTCGTGTATATGACTCTACATAAGCCATAGAAAGAAGTTCCATGCACAGTGGAAATTACAGCATTGAAGACTGCACCCTGTCTGCCTACTTTTGCATTTCCTTCCTACCATTGCAAATCACTTGTCACTAACAATGGTCATTGTGCAGTCACATGGAAGTGAACAAAATAGACCGTTGACTGACACAAAATATTCTGAAGAAGGAGAATGCGAGCTTGAAAGAGATTGATCCATGTAACTTCTTTCTGTGGCCTCAGCAGAGATTCTGCATTGTGTCAGTTGACAATATAGAACCATGTCATCACACACACTCGGTTTCACTCTCATGTGTCCATAGGATATGTACCACAAGTATTGCCAGGGCTCATCATCCTTCATCAAAATTGGAGAGGAGGCCATGGGCTTCCAGCACGAGCGCATGTTTCAGCACAAGCGCTTTATGCGTACAGTGAAGTCCCTCAAGCGGCAGATGTATAGGGACAAAGGCAAGCAAGATGTCACCTCAGAACAATTAGATGTGAGTTACTTTACTGTATTCATAATGTGAAAGGCCTAATTCACAATGAGCTGATGACTTTAAGTCAGAACTTCCAAAATTTTTACTATTACTAAACACAACTACTCACCATTCACAGGCCTAATGACACTAAAACACTTTTTAGTTTTAGTTGTAATTGTCAGGCACGCCCGAGTCTGTTGGTACTGCAACCTGTTCCACCAGCCCAGGAAATACAGGGGTATGGTGCTTTGGCAGAACAGTAACTGTAGAGGAAGGCTGAAGTGCTTCAAGAACAAGACAGGCAATGTACGAGGCTTATTCAGAAAGTACCGTTTCACTGTAAAAAACAGTCGAGTAAGGTTTTGTATAAAATTTTATTGTTATCAGATTCTACATTCTTCAAACTAATTTTCCACATATTCGCCGCTATTATTGAGGCACTTATCGTAGTGGGGCACAAGTTTTTGTATACCCTCCTCATAAAATGCGGCCACCTGCAATGTTAGCCACTACTGACAGTGTCATAGAGTAGAGTCCTTGAAATCTGAGGAAAGTGCAGGGACAGATCAGAAATTGTGAAACGTCTGTCATCACTCACTCTTTCGTTGACCTTATTCACCAAAGATGGACGCCCACTTTGTGCCTCATCGTGCATGTTCTCTTGTCCTTCATTGAACATCCAAACCCATTTCCTAACCATGCCATCACTCATCACATTGTCACCAGACATTTGACAGATCTGGTGATGAATCTCACTTGGTAGCACATTCCTAGCATTCAAAAAACGAATTACAGACCGTATTTCACAGTCAGCGTCCCCTTCAATTGTCTTAAACATGTTTAACGCGCAGGGACAAACATAAACATAACATGAATTTCACGAAATGGTGTCTGTGACTTCTCAATTGATAGAGGAAGTCACTGCACATGCGCAAAGTGACAGTCTCGAGGATGCACGTGAGATATGCACAGACGGTACTTACTTTCCGAATAACCTATGTACATATAGTGTAACATAATGGTGTGTTCATGTAACCAAAATTGCTGTAGGAATATCAGATTTCAAGAAGGTGCATCAAGTGGGAGCCATGCTGATACATATGACAGAACTAAGAGTTTCTTCTTGTTACTTATGTAAATATAACTACAACTTGTCCCTTTGTCACTCTTTACATCACAAACCACACATGGTTGACTATCTGGGATTGAACATGGGCTTCTGCACTGAGATGCTTAGGACTAACCACCTGAACTAGAACATCCCACTACACTACCATGTTGGTGTTACTGAACTAATATTCTGCTGTAAGAAATATACACATTACACTGGTGGCTAGTAAGTGGCCACCATTTTATCACTACCTAGTCTTCATGCGTAACATTGGGGTTTGGCACAGCACTCCAGATGCAATTTGTACTTGAATTTTCCAACATCAAAGATGTGTGTGAGCTGTTTCTGTTTGACAGGAGAATTCAACATTGATTGTGGAAATAAATAACTTGCGTCGGCAACTGAAGGATGCACATGAGAGAATCGGACAGTTTGAGAACCCTCAAGAAGTGACAGAACACCTCCAGATGGCAGTGCAGAATTGTTAGAACACCCACACCAATTACAAGAGCAAGCCTGAGGTGAGTCTTTGACAGCCAACTTACGAGCAGGTTGCAGCCAGACAATGACAGAAATTGGTTCTAGTTTTATTTAACAGTGCTTTTCCACTGCACTAGTTATGCAGGATTACATGAGACGACAATTCTGAATTATGAACTGGAAACTATCATTGAAGCAAACACTTATGGCATGTGTTAAAGTAGTACAACTGAGTTTGCCTGACAGGACTGAGAAAATTACAGTGAAACTTAGTCAGGTATCCAGAAACCTGAGACCTTTGGTTGCAAGAACTTGGAAAAGCTGGATGAATCATATGTATTTATGGTTATTTGAATGACACCTGCAGTATCTCAAACTATACTGCTTCAAATGGCAGTAGGGTTAACAGTAATTATGAAAGGATAAGAAAGGAACCAGTTGTGATTTGTGGTACTGTTCCAGTGTCTACTTTAGGAAAACATGCTGACTGTTCAATTGGTTGAAGGCACAACTGGGGTATATAATGCAAGTGACTAACTTGTACAAATAAAAAAAGGCCAAGCTATATCATGTATTTTTTTTTTTAGTTATATTCACACTTTGTGTCGAAAATAATTCCCCTTGTAAAAAAAACATATGCATGCTCTGTTACTTACTCAGTTTAAACTCTTTGTGTGTTTGTTGAGTAGTAACTGTTGGTTGTACTTAAATGTATTTGTTTTTTCTGGTATACAGTGGGCTGTAGCACTACTGATGATACCTTATGGACTACGCGAAGTTGCAGGTGTCTGCTTATGCAAGGATGCAACATCAAAACCACCAATGGAGTACAAAACAGACTGCCCATCTTGGTGCATCCAGCACATGGTAGTTTAGCTCTGTGGGCCTCCCTGGAGCATAAGCTCTGTAGAGCTGTCACACCACATGAACCATATATTTGTTCAAGGTTCAGCTCAATTATATTCTCAAGCATGGCACTTCATCTTGAAAGAATGTTTCTCAAAGAATAATCCATGGGTCCTGTTTCTGGCAGGTGAAGAGACAGTGTACGGTGATCACACTAAGATACTTGTATGGTGAAGTGTACTGTTGCGAACACACCACACCAGCACTCAGTCACATACATTCCACAAAGACAGGCTAAAGACAGGTTACTGGTTACATGTGAAACTAGTGAACTGTGGAAGTTAGTGTTCAGTTTTGGAGTGAAAGATTATGCCATGATAATGTAACTTTCTTGTCACTGTGCAATTAGTCCTGCATGCAGTACTGCGGTACAAATCTTCATACACTGATTTAACCATTCCCTGCTGTTTCCTATCTAAAGCCTGGTACTTGTTGAGCATTAGGCAGTTGGCCTGTTAACATCCTAGTCAAATTTGGGGTTAGTCTGTAATTTCTAAGATAGTGTTCTAAATGGTCTGGCATATACTAGGGTCTATATCTGGCACTGTAAGTTAAGAGAACGGATATTTGTTAGATTATTTCCTTACCTACAAGCCACACAGGTTTTGTTTCATTATATTTTGAGTTCATTCAATGAGGCAAGGTATCTTATGTATATGGAAAGATCATGGAGTATTTTTTGTAATTTTTTGAGGTATGCAATTAAGTACCGTCATTATTTTGTATAGTAAAAGGTAAAGCAGTCCTGTTACAGGCCTGGAGTGGCCCAGAGGGTTGCAGGAAGTTAAGCTTCCCAGATTACATGACAACGGCACAGGATGGTGATAAGGTTGTCAGTCCTATGCACCAGCTGCCTATACCCCCAGGAAATGCTCCTGGTACGCATTTCTGTTAGAGGCTGAGTCGACCCCAGGGCCATAGTGCGATCAGAAGGATTATGTCAATGAAAAATTCCAATGACACCATCTGGAATCAAACCAGTGACCTTCCAATTTGTAGCACAACACCTTAACCACTGTGCTACTCTGGTCCCCACTTTGTATAGTTCCCGCATTAAATATTCATTGTTGTGTTTGACTCTTGTGTTATTTGTGCAATTGGACTCCTGATTGTTTCCACATTTACCTTAACTGGATTTGTTTGTATATGGCAAGGTTGGAGTAGTACAGAGTGGTGAGAATCACCTAGCCATTCTGTTCACAAGTGGTGAAAGTGACAGTCTTCACTAGCAACAAGCACTTAGAACCAGTAACATACAAGAGGGGACTGGAGGACAATACAGCAGAATGTAAAGGGTCTACAACAGATATAATTGGATAGTGGCATTTCTCTTGCTCCAGTGACCATGGGGTGCCAAATGACTTGATGTTCTGCAGCTTCCACAACCTGAAATTTCAGGCAGTGGGTTTCTCACCAAAGACATTCTTATTCTTGGCAGCTCATTTCCACTGAAAGCACATTACAGTAACAGAATCTGCATATAGAGACTGAGTCAAACCTGTAACCTTCATGTCATACTTTAAAACCTGCACTAATCCTCAAATGTTGGTCACTGCTTATCTGATGTGCAATCCACTTCAAGGTACATCAGGAATCATCCTCAATGAGACAAAATAAAGTCTATAACTTATAAACTGCTCACACAAGCAACTGTTAGAGTTGTGTTTACAGAACAAATTCAACAAGGATTCCAATCTGCTACATCTTTGAAGTGACGGGCATCAATTACACCACTAAGCAAGAACGGCAATGTGCTTAAAATGTTAATACTGAGGCACATTTATGTATCCATTGCAGCCATGAGAAAGCAATAAGCATTACATATTATGGGTGTATGTCTCTATCCTTGTCTTAGTCATCTGGCACACAAATCACATCTTCTCTGTGCAGCAGTGTACTGTCATCTGTGGCCTATTTGGCTTTACCATACTTTTCACACTGGCATAACTTTCAGAAAAGAATTCTGAATATACAATTCTCCATAATTTTGTGTGAAACATCTCATTTTAAGAAGATATAAATGTACCCCTAACTTCATGTAAAGTATCAGTTATTCTTGTCAAATTTTAATGACACTTGAATATTCTCAACAGACTTTCGAGAAATGCTCAAATAACAAATTTCATAAAAATCCATCCAATGGGAGCAGAGATGTTCCATGTGGGTGGAAGAATGGACAGACAGAGACATTTAACGCAGCTAATAGTTGCTTTTCACCGATCTCAGTGGCCTCACAGTCTAAGGCATGACTCTGCAGCTACTCGCTTGCTGGCATGTGGGTTCGAATCCTGCCACAGGCATGGATGTTTGCCTCTTGTGAGTATCTTGTGTCGACAGGTAGAGGTTTCTGTGTTAGGCTCTTCATTCGTCCAGAGGAGTCCTACTGCATGTGGTGTATCGTTGTGAGATCGCGAGGCCTCAATAATGATGAGGCCCTGGCCCACAAGGGCAGGGCTGACGAACCTATGGCACATGTGCCCAATATGGCACGCAGCATTCACTGTTGTTCCAATTTTTTAAAATTGATTTTGTTCCACCAGCCTCTCTAAATTGTGAAGAATATGTGTATATATACACGTATCTTACTATGCAAAGAGTGAATATGAATTACAGTTGCTACCAAATAACACTGCGAGTGTAACATTTTTACACAAATTGGAAGAGGTGTGAAGTGTTGACTGAATATTTATCATCTGGGCACCAGCCTGGTGGTGACTGGGTGAATACTTTGATCTGATCTCATTTCCTTGTATAAACTTTTTGTCTTATGTATTGTATAGTATTTATAAAATTATTTGCATTTTATTGTCATGACCAGTTTTTTGGCGTGCCTATTGTTATTTTAATAACATGTTCTGTATCCACTTTGTTAGATCTCTGGAATACTGAATAAATAAATGCATGAACATGTAACGATGGACAAAACATTTTACAATTTTCTTTTCAAACAGAAAGAAGTGGCAGCCACAGTTACTTCCAAATTTTTCCTTATTGTATTCCTCAGAGTCCTTTATTAGAAATAATTATACTATGAAATTACATAATTTCAATTATAACATGTATTACTAATAATAATGCAGTAATTAGTAGAAATTATAGAAGGCTCCAAGACCTTAATTTGCTCTTCAAACTTCCCATGAGCATACGCAAAAGTTCTTGGAAATTCATAGACAATTTGGTCATACGCCCTCGAAAAGGTTCGCCAGCCCTGCACTAGAGGCTCCTGCGCCATAAAACAAACAGTCGCTTTTCGCAATTCTGCGAACGCGCCTAAAATCGCAAAACTGAAAAAATTCAACAGTCTAGGTAACCAAGCCGCGTTCCGTTTTAACATTCGTAAGTTGGCCGCTTATCACCAGGCAGAATCTTCGTTGACATTACTTTCAGCCAGGGCGAGTACGACCAAACAAGTGTGCTACAAACTTAAGCCACACTTTCTTGTTTTTTTCATCTAACATAACCAAATTAGATAATGTGTGAACAAAACAATCCGACGAACGAATTACAACCAAAGAATTACGATCCGCCACCTATTCACAGCAAAATCAATTACCACGGCCTTTACCTCTGCCCATGTGTTACAGTACTACCAACACTACAATTTCGTGTTGGGGTAAGGTACAGTTAAAGTTCACCCTAAAAGGAGCCACGAAGGCCCTGTGGAGTAGAGGTACGTACCGGCCGCTTTACCCCCGGGAGAGACCCGGTAGCCATTGCATAGGAGGCTGGGTGGGCCCCACGTCCGGTCTGGACGGGTACGAAAAATCATCCCCACCGGGATTCGATCCCTGGCCCGTCTAACCGTCGCGAGACGGTAAACCGACTGAGCTATCCCGGTCCCCTCCTTGTTGTGTCCTACGTCACAGATTATACACACACACACTTCCTTCTTCTACTTCTTCTTCTTCTTATCCTTCAATCTTTTGATCAGTTGGCATTGTTGCACTTCACTACTGCATAACTGTCAACTCCTGTGTTTCTGGCGACTTGCTTTAAGTACATTTATGCATTTCATTTCACATATTGTTAATTGTGCAGAATGATTGTATTATCAAATATATAAGAATTAGTTTATATTGAATTACATTAAAAGATATCTCCATCCCGTAAACACAATAATTTTCTCACCCGCGCATGGCACCCGTGTTCCGATCATCCTTTTCTCCCCACAGGTATTTCTGTCATCCGTGGATTCGTGTTTCCTTGGTGTCGAAGTGGGCAACGTATGCGTGAAGTGTGTGAGTATACTTGCTTTTCTCAAATAGAACTACATTTCTCACACAACTATGTAAAGCGTTTAATTGCTGAATAAAGTAATGAATGTTTTATTTCATGTCCATACATTTTATTTTGATGTGTCTTTTGTCATTTCAAGGATGATTACAGATTTCGTTTCCGTGGTCGTATGCAGTACGTTTGGAATTGAGGTTAAAGCATTGTCTTGCGTCGTATCGAAATAAAAAAATGTAGGTGCTGTTATGCAGAGTACTGTTAAATGTAATGAAGGAATGTCTGCTACAACTGTTACAGGCTGTAATACATAATGGCCGATGCGGCGAAGCCTGCAAAGTCAAAAACGGAGAAGAAGCCTAAAGAGAAGAAAGAACATGCTTCCAAAGAGAAACCGGCAGAGAGACCTCCACTGAAAAAACGACCAAAAAAGCGCCATGGACGACTGTACGCTAAAGCAGTGTTCACTGGTTACAAGAGAGGGCTAAGAAACCAACATGAAAACACAGCTTTGCTGAAAGTAGAAGGTTGTATCAAGAAAAATGACAGCTGGTTCTATGTTGGAAAGCGTTGCGTCTATGTGTACAAGGTATGTTGCAGTTCACATAAAGCGAAAATACTTAAGAGGTAAAATTTTGAGTATGTGCCACTTGTCCTACCCTGGTTTTGCAGCCATATCATATATCACTCTCATTCTGTGAATCGGTACAGGATTACAAATCCCATGTGGGTTTGGAAATAGTCAACACTGTATGTACAAGTAACAAAAATATTTGCTTAAGAAGCATTGTCAAGAAGTGAAGTCAGTATAAAAGTGTATAACATTAGCAGCCATTGTGTGATCTGTTGTAGTAATGATAACAAATGGCACTTTACTTTGTTGTTGGGCATGCAACTGAGGGATGGAAGTATTAACATCGCCTCTTCTTGAATATAGTGGCTTATTACAAGTAACTGAGTACTAACAAGTGGCAGTTTAAAGTATATTAAAGGAATTCAATATTAGTTACGCCCTTATACTCTGTTGAAGATATGTAAATGAATAAAACAAACGGCTTCGGTTTAATTTTGTGTCGTGAGTGAACTCTTGAAGTTTGCATGTCAGTATGCCATATACTCCTGTTATCAGATACACCCATGTGGCTGGCATTCTTATTATTGTTCTTCACTAGTATGTTAATTGAATATGATTGTATGGCCAAAGAATCAATATTAAGTTTGTGGCAGGTAGAAAAGATTGGTTTTCTCTCCAAAGTGTGCAGACTAGCTTGGGGCCCCACTTAGCCTTGTATCCACTGGGTACTTGGGGTAAAGTGGCTGGGTCATGTAGCTGATCACTTTCCTCCATCTAGTATTCAGAATGTGTGGAGTTCTAAACCACTGCCCCACCTGCGCTTTTTTATTTGGCACACAACATTCCTGCAGAGAAGCTTTTAAAATTTTTGTCAGTCTGTCTGTGAAAACTGCTAAGTTTATTTCTTTGTAATTTGGTATAGTAGTTGGTCTTTTATTTAATTAGGCCAAGAATAGGACCCCAGTCCCAGGTAATATAAAGAGGAAGACAAAGGTTCGTGCTATTTGGGGAAAGGTAACTAGACCTCATGGAACTTCTGGTGCAGTTCGTGCCAAGTTCAAGAGAAACCTCCCGGCAAAGGCAATGGGACATCGCATCAGAATTGTGAGTATCTGTTTAGTAAAGTAGAATATGGAATGATTTTCTAGATCTGCAAAATGATGTAGTTCCACGGTATAGTGACTGTAAGCCTTTCTTGCGCTCACAGTATTTGGCAGTTAGCTGTTCACCAAAGGATGTATTGTAGTTATACTAGCAGAGTTTAATTCATCTTAATCCATTTTGAGAGATCAGTTACAGGCAGTCCTCAACTTTTGGATGTTAAGCTTCATACACTCTCACCCCTAACCCATCTTTTATATGTCAAATTCAGACTTTCGTACACAGCTGGTGAACAAACCTTTGAACAACTGCACAGTGGCTTTGTCTATCAGCCAAGCCAACACTTCACTATGCAGTCCATCAAGGAGGTTGATAAGAGGCCGTCAGTTAGTACTCGTTTTCAGCATTAAAATCAGCTACATTTTGGGACTCAGCTTTGTATCTTTGGAAGGAACTTAAAAATCCATTGCATCTTCAATTGGACATAATTCACACTACTCTGCACATGCGTTAACTGTGATGTGCAACCACTGTGTTCTCTCACTGCCGTAGATGTATAAAAATGTTTTTAAACATTGCTGAGGTTACCGGTGGCTTACAAAGTGTGAGTTTTGTTGGCCATCCCCTGTATAGCCATCAGAAGTGTGGAGGATATTCACTTGTGTGTTGGCGGAAATTTTAACATTTACCTTTGGTTTAATTCATGCGCAAATGTACCATGATTGTTGGTACAGCAGTTTTGTTTGTTACCCATCAATAGGGATTTTATGTACTTGAAGCTGTGGAGATGGAACCCCTCCTATATGAGTTTGTAGGCTCGACTTGGATACACATTTTCAGGAACGAATTATGAACAGAAGTTGGGGATTGCGTGCACTTCTAATGCAGTTTGGGTTGATCTATTACTTACTGTCTACATTACAGTAAAGTACACTGCAATACACTATACTGTGTTCTAGTATGCACTTTATGCTATTGCTCTGTTCTTCTGTACTATTTTATGCTTTGTATTATGTTTATTTGGTCTGATAAGCATAAAATAAAATGCCAGTTTTCCTGGTGTATACAATAAATACAATCACTTTTTTCATTTGGGATATCCATGCTCTTTATTAAAAGGTAATAATATACTACATGTTTTGACCCCTTCCAGTCATATTGAGGCAAGTTCAGTTGTCATAATTAACATGTGCTGACTGAAAGAATGGTTGCTTTTACATGTATACTTGGTACCAAAGCTTACTGGGATATCCCTTTTGAAAACTTGTTTTACAAGATGCCTGGCAGTAGGTGCTGTTAGTTAATGTGTATGTATGTACTGAAGAGGAGTGCTGTTTTGGAGTAATCAGGGCTGTTATGTTGACTGACGAGCTAACAGTACTGATGTCACAGAAATAAGTTCTGTGGATTAACACACAACACCTTGCTAGTGGGCTGTTACAGTGCAGCGCATGGTTTTTGGCTGGTGGAATTTTCAAACAGTAGACTAGGAGTGAGTGATCAATGCAGGGATTTGTCATGTTTCATCTAGTGGTGTTTGCCTCCATAGATAGATTTGCATTTGGGTTCGGGGCCTCTCAGCCCCAATGCTGAAGGTACAAACAAGTACTCACCACTTCACCACACCCAATGGACCTGTCTGTCAGGTCTACTAAATTCTGCACACTCCACCAGCCAAAAACCTTGCATTGCACAACATACTCTCTGCTCCAGTTGTCTTGCCATTATGTTCAAATGAATACTGGTAATGATACCAGTGTGATAACCTTTGCTCATTACAAGTGGTGTGAGTGCACATGTTCCACAGGTGTGAGAGGGTAGTATATTAGTAGACACATGCCAGGAAGCCTTGAATGCCACCTTTGTCACCACTGATGGGGCTCCTTATCTTAGCCTTAGTATATCTGTCACTTCTGGACACTTCGTGATCCAGATGATCAGTCCATGCATTCCCCTCCTGTTTCTTTAAATTCTGTTTTTCGTCCCATCTGCAGTGACATCCACTAAGAGGTTTCTTCCCTCTAGGTGTTCTGACCACAGCTTTGTTTGTGTTCCTGACCTATGTGTCTGTGTGTGTGCTACATTGAGGCATGAATGAATGTCCCTAACATAGATGTAACTTGGCAAATATTGAGGGGGGGGGGGGGATGAATCAACCATGTGTAGTATTAGAAACTCAGAACTGAGATGCCTGTTCTGCATCCTATATAATGCAGGTTGTTTCATTCTTTTATTCTGCTTTACACTACCCAGATAATTTTAAAAATGTTTCTGTTTTTTATGTGCCCTTATTCAACTCAATGCCAAAAACTATTCTTAGGTTAAAAAAACATTGGGGTGGGATTTGTTCCCCCTTGCCTAGGGTTTATCATGATGGTTTGTGAACTTAATATACTTATATAAATTACCTGTTGTTTTATTCCAGATGTTGTACCCATCCCGGATTTGAATTTCCAATTGGAATATATGTGAGAAAATGTGGGTCTGCTCTTTGTACAAAATAATAAAATGAAAAAATCTTAATTACTGATGTGTTATTTAATGTAGTACTTGGTTTGTGAGTTGGGGTAGTGCCCTAAGAATTGTCTTGTGTTGAAATGTGTTGATATCATAATACAACACTTAATGGTGTATTGTAGGTCCTTGAGGTCTTGAAATGTGTTAGAATTATCACACAGGAATTACAGGGAAATCTTGATTCTACACGTTTGATGGGACAAATGTGAAATCAGGAAAATGAATATGATGTAAAGAGAGGGAAGATTTTGATTGCTTGCTACCATAATTGGTTCAACATGTGTTGCAGTGTGGGTATCAACGTATGGTGTAATGCTGATTCTATTTGGCCATGTTGTGTCTGGGTGGTTAGTCACCAGCATCTGAAGTGTCTTATATGTTGTACCTTGGGTTATGTCAGGCTAATTTTCTTGGATGGAGCTACATTTCTCACATATTCACAGGTAGTTTCAGGGTTGATGTATGTTGGATCAGGTCATATCCATAAGAGCCAACTACTAAAATGTGTTTCTTGATTACGCACATAAGCGTATGTAAAATTCATGCTTTCATGCAATTTGCATTGTGTTATAATGGAAAAGCCACAGACCCATCTGAGAACACTGTTCCCTGGGATGATATGCTGTGTTGTAGGTAGTTTAACATATTTTGACATTTTGAAGGAATGTAGTGCCTTTATCTTGAGGGGGGGGGGTTGGTTGGACCTGCCAACCCACAAAGAAGAAGTTGCTGCATTCCTTAAAAGAACTTTGTTAAGCTACCTGTAGTATTCCAGAAGACCAACATTCTCAACATCAGCACTCAAAACTAGCCATCTTGTAACAGACCCCTGTTTTCATATACTGTCAAATCAAGCAAATAAAATTTTTTGTTGTGCTAGCTTGACATGTTTCAAAATATATGTGGCTGGCTGTGCAGACAAGAGAGGAACATGGTGCAGAACCTTAGGAAGTCATTACTTCTTGCTGAAATACCCAAAGTGTACAATTATATATTATTGTGGATGTAAAGAGGGAACTTTCCAGTGTGTCCAATATAAATTAGATCACAGTTGTCAAGTTGGTTGCTAGCTACTTTACTGCCTGATGTATAACCCTTTGACCCTGAAGCTGGGTGTTTAAATTTTAGCACGTCCTTGATGTGAAAGTCAGTATTTTATGAAGCCAGATAGATAATATTAAGCAATACATGACATTTTGTGGAAATACATGTGCAGCATGTCTCAAAACATTCAGTAAGTGTATTTGCTGAATAAATATGTTTGAAATATGGTCTTGGGCAGCAGTGCTACTTGCATCATACATATAGGAGGGCAATGGGTAAAGGTAAAATTAAGTTGTCATGCAGTACACAGATTTTTAATTTTGGTTATCTTATAATATCAACAGAAAGTTGTACAAAGAATGTTTATTCAAATGCTAGGTAGCTTTAAATTTGTATCCACATTGTTGGTTCAAATGTACCTTTGTGAATACAGTTGCATACACTTAATAGGGATTATTATGGGTGCACTTTAATATGTAAAAATTAAGGTGCTTACAGCTGGGCATTCTGTCAACATAATCAGCGTACTGTCATGCATATTGAAGCCCTGTGACAGAAGTTCTGCGGATAGTTGAAGGTGGTCTGTTTGAGTGACGTGTCTCTTGCGTGTTGCCACTGCAGTCCACAGGTGGACCAATTGCCCATGCTGCGTTGTACAAAATGTCATAGACAGATGTGACTTCGGAGAAGCATGTCCTATTTTAACCTGGAAGTGGCCTGTAAAATGAGCAGTTTTTATACCCCTTAAGGAAATGTTATTGGCAGAACTGTTTATCCTTGATTTGTTACTTTACCCTCTAACCAAAAATCTGCTTGGATGCCCAATTGCAAGTTCATAATCAGTTTAGTCCTGTAATGTTTATTCATTGGCTTTTACCAAACTGAAGAGCACACATTGTTTCACACTTACTTTTGGGTAAAAATGCATCAAACATTACATCAAGATCTATTCACATTTCAGTAAGTATCTTAGAAAGTTACAAGAATTAAAACTCAAGTTTTTTGAACATCATTAACCTTAATCGTATGCTGTCTGAATAGTATTAAATAGGTTTGCAAAGGCATATTGCATTAGTTAGCTACCTCCTAATGGGTTTGTGACTGTCCAATCTCCTGAGTGTGTTATTATAGTAGGAAGATTCAGAATTGCCCCATATCCATGTTGTGAAAAATTTATGTACCACATCTGTTCGAATGCAGTGCCATTGATTTGCTCGAAATTGCCTTGTACACAGCTTGACTCATCTTGATACTGTTCTGGGCGTTCATCAGTAAGCAGCACTGCAAGATTCCACTTTCCCATGATCTAAAACCATTACAAGTAATTGCATTGTTTTAAACTAAAGTTAAACAATGTTAGGGTTATGTGCAGAGGCAATGACATTCGTGCAATGTTAGGGCTTATGTGTAGAGCTGATGTCAGGGGACTGCCCTCAGTCATAAGTGTTATTTCTGAAAGGAGTACATCATTTTCCAAATTCAGCCCACTACAGAACTTGGGGGGGGGGGGGGGGTGGCCTATACACTTGCCATCGCCTCCGGAAAAAAAAGAAGTTTTGGACGGGGGTTTTATT
>Ga0136643_10002695_pt1 | contig 23309 bp, 12 predicted proteins | sample TergutLab28metaG_FD_96883 | JGI IMG/M metagenome (GOLD analysis project Ga0136643, IMG submission 96883) | Labiotermes labralis P1 segment gut microbial communities from Petit-Saut dam, French Guiana - Lab288 P1 (version 3) (version 3) | ecosystem: Host-associated > Arthropoda: Insects >... | reverse complement strand
TTTCCACCTGTGATGCGCCTCGTCCTGGACGACCCAAAACAGTGACCACCCCGGAGATTATTGATCAAATTCACGAGCTAATCTTGGAAGACCGCCGGATTTCGGCAAAATGAATAGCTGAGCAACTGGGCATCTCACGTGAGCGGGTTGGGTCCATCATTCATGAAGTTTTGGGCATGAGGAAGCTCTCCGCGAAGTGGGTCTCGAAATGCCTGAACGCGGATGAAAAACATCAACGATGCCAATCGTCTGCGCAACTTGTGGAATTTTTCGACGCGATCCAAATGATTTTCTGTCGCGATTGGTGACCATGGATGAAACCTATGACCCGAAGACAAAGCAACAATCAATGGAGTGGCAGCATAGCGGCTCACCCCGCTCCAAAATATTCCGCGTGCAAAAGTCCGCTGGAAAAGTTCTCGTTTAGATTTTTTGGGGTCAAGATTGCAATCTCTACATTGATTATCTTCCAAGGGGCCAAAATGTCAACGCAGAGTATTACTCATCTCTGCTGGTGCAATTGAAGACTTTTGAAGGAAAAACGCCGCGGGAATTTCACCAAAGGGGTCTTGTTCTTGCACGACAATGTCCCGGCTCACCGGCACTTGCAACCCAGAAGAAACTGGCCCACCTGGGCTTCCAATATCTTGACCACCCACCCTATTCTCCGGATCTGACCCCTTTGGACTACCACTTGTTCCCTGGACTAAAAAAACAATTGAAATGTAGCCATTTTTCGTCTGTCGCAGAGGTCATTGCTGCCGCGGAGACCTGGTTGGACGAACAGCTTACTGAATTTTTTTGAGTGGCTTGCAAAATTTTAGAGCAAACGGGCTAAGAAGTGTATTGAGCTTCGTGGGGAGTATGTTGAATCAATCCCGAGTTTGTTCGCTGTAGCTTCTTTCCGTCCTGTTCGGGCTAAGGACTTATCAGCACCCCTCGTTTATTTTCGTACCGCGCAGAAAACACTTTGCACCTTGGCTAAAAAGTCAGTAAGTTAATGCTGTATAGAGCGACGAACACTCTCCTGCTGTAAGAAGTCAACGCACTATGTGGGCAGAACGTATATTTTTTTTAACCTGAAACTCGGTGGTACATAAAGTAACACTAGCCTTAAAGGTTAATGTGAGGGGCAAAGTTTCACACCCATAGAAGCCATAATTGCGGTTATGGCTTTGTGTGTTTTAATTACACCAACATGGAAAGATCAAGTCGCACACTCATCTCTATGGCTTGCCTTTCGGTACTGTCTCACCATTTCGCCCACACAGGCTGGCTGGTTCACTAGAATCGTCATCAGGATTGTTAGCGGCCAGGGCATATGGAGAGAGGCGACAAGGTCGATCATGTCAGGGCTTAGCAACAGTAAGGCCAACAGAAGGGCAGTGTGGTCTTGTAATGTGCAGAATTTTCCTGTGTTCTGTTCGGAGAAGCAATCATTGCTACTGGCATTCGCATCACCAAGCAGCAGTAGCACCTGAAAAGTATAAAGAGCAAGCACACTTGCGGATAACAACTATTAGCACCGGTTGCTAAGGGTATTTTGAATTTTCTGTCTCAGTACAAATACCATGCAAATGGGATCTCGCCATTTTTTGGAAGAGTTCCTAAACTTTCGAAAAGCGATTATTTAGTGCCCAGGTTTTACAATATAATGTATTTCCTGACTTGTGTACAGAATAAATCGTCGATTTTTATTAGTAACACGAATAAGTGAGTACCCAGAATATATGATTTCTACCTTTATTCTAAATATTTTACGCGTTTGTATGCTAATTGTAAAATTCTGTGGAGCAGCTTTGTCCCTGAGAATTTAATATCTGCTGAATTAGGCAAGAAATCTCCGTTTCTTACGAAAGTCAGTGTCCAGTTTTATGTAGGCGTATAGTAAATACAAATGTTTAAAGGCCATCACGCTCCCAAACCTTGAATTCTAGCAAATCCCGTTGTGCGTATGACGAATTATGAAGTAATGAAGAGGCGTGTTATGAACGTCTTGTGTACTGCCTCTGGTCGGACTAAATGTTTCGGTGGTAGCAGTTTGACCACCCTTGTATTAGATGCTGTTAAAACTGATTTGGAATATATGCAGAAGGTTTCTATGCAGTTTGTTACGCATTACAATTCTTGTATTTCCTTGGGTAATTTTGACATGGAACATCAGCATAATAAGTACCGCGACTTTGTAAGTCTATCTCATTCTTATTGATCACATCTGCGGACTCTGCTTTTCATTTTATAGACGGGTGAGGTGTGCTGAAGTGGTGATTATATGATGCAGTAGTTTTTTAGGATGTCTTCGTGGGGAGAACGTAAAACCACTTAGTCGTATACAGAGGGTGTTTTCTGTAAGCGCGGCTTTGAATACGAAGAAGAAATCAAAGAAATTCCAGTAATGAGATCAGTATCATTTCGGTTGAGTTTTCATCTTATTTGACAAATTCTCTTTCAATGTGTGTTCGAACATCAACATGCACTTGTACAGCATACAGACCAAAGAATTCTTGTGTCTTCATTACTTCGGGAGTCTGTATATTTTTTATACTTCAGTTGGCTTATATGCTATCTTTACTAGAGACAAGGTTTTTAGGTTGCAAAATAATGTTAGACCTTCATTTAAAATGAATTATGTGTACCTGCGAACCTAACAATACTTCTCTCAGACCACTGTTTTTTGTATCACGCATGTTTAGTTTGAATTTAATTGTTGTGTTTTTCTGTCGTGGAAAGAGCCACTAAAGTGGAGTAAAATGCAGATATTTCACTGCTTACAATATAGTACTGTCTTTTATAAACGTCAATAAGGAACGTGTTGGAAGAGCACGTACAGATACATTATGTGGTGTTGCACAGTTTAAGTTTTTCTCGCGTCGAAATGAGTTGTAACTGATCAGGGTGATGTTTTGATTTATTGGTCCTCGTTATGTTTGGAAACTTAGACAGAGACTAATGAAGAATTAGGGATGATCCCAGCCTAGTGATCATACTGTAACCAGTTTGCTTTTCTCTACGGCAGGTATATGTTCGCTGGTTTAGGTAATTGTGACTAGTGGTAAACACCATAGACGTCACTGGGTAAGGTACATGTATTTGTTGTACATACAGACATGTACAATGAGGTAATTGGTTTCTAAATGATAGTGCGGTGGATGTAGGAATGAAGGGAAAGTTACGTCTGTGGAGAGGAGTCTTTGACGAATGGACGTAAGACAGTGCTTGAACAGAGCTCTCTTCCGTATTTATCCTCACAAATCTTAGCGTCTCCTGTTTATTGCTTATATACAGTTTTCACTAAAACTGGGCCGTGGAATAAAATAAGGGACAGAAAACAAGAAGGGAGAAAAACAGGACGAAGACATGAAGTATTTCTGCAAGAGAGTAAGAAAGAAGGAAGGGGGTAAAGAAGAAGTAGAGAGCACACTAAACACATGAAGGAAGGTCTCTGTTGAGAAGTTACTGGTTGCTCGGCTGGTTCTTGTAACCTGATGAGGCGAGGCAGCACTTTTTTGCAAAAGCTTGGTAACTGTCTAGCACTCTACACAACATCGTACACCTGAAAAAATAGCTTATCTAAATGTACTAACTGGCCTGTGTAAATACACGTACACACCATCATGCAGTGTTTGAAATAATATCGGTCCTTGGTAAACGACCATGGAATTTGAAATCACAAAAGGGACGTGTTACCATATTTCATTCGTAAAAGCGCCAGTAGTTTCCCCTTCTATGAGACCCTGTTTTTGGTAGGAATTCAACCGAAAATTTATTTCTCTAATTATCCCAGTGGGATTTCTGTGATTGCGGCCGTCGAGTAGGAAGATGTTATAGCCATCGGAGCGAACATGGGCACAGGAAGGATGTACTTTGCGACAGCGTGAGCTCTGTTTGCAGACTGTATCAAAAGATCTTCACACATAGCTCACTAGACAGGAACAATATATTGTGTCTCACTGTTCATTCTTGCGTTCCACACTGCCCCGGATAATCTGCTCATTTCAGAAGGAACGAAATAATGGCTGGAGATATATTTATAGTCTCTGAAGCTGTTGGTTCAGAAATTACAGAGGTTCTTGTGTTCTGAACCTATGTTAAATTTTCAAAACCACAGTGAGTTCAAAAACAAATTCATGCGCTGACAGACTTTACTGATACCATTCTCTTTCCAAACTTTTTTGCAACAATAAAAGAAACGTAAAAAGCTTCGTGTTGTGTCTAGCTACTGGATTTTTACTGTCGGCATAAAAGGTGACATCTTCTTCCTTTCCACCGTAGAAACAATCTGTAATGTTATTAAAGATGCAGCATGATACAGAAGTATGTTCAGCACCATAAGTTCCGTTGCGTTAGTGAGTCTGCGGTACATTGCATATTACAAAATTTCAAAATAGAAATTTTACGTGATCCGACTCTCTATTCAACACTGCGTTTTTAACGATGAGTCATCCCCGTTGTATTATTAATCAAAATGTATTATGTGATAGTACAGTAACACGCAACACTATAATATTATTGATAGTTCTTGAAGAGATGATGACTGATGATGACTTGGAATAAGTCGAAACTTTGCCTGATTGATTATAAAGTGTGGTGTGTGTGACTGTATGTTCACGAAGTACATACTGCGAACTTTCTTCTATAATTTTTAGTCCTGCTGCGCTTTTCCACATGTACAACGTATTTTGGGTTAACATTTATTCCGTACAGACCTGAAATGGCACTGAAAAGAGAAGCCACAATTGTTTTACAAACACATTAAAAAAATCTTCTGTATGTTTCAAAGACTGCAGTTAGATGAAATTGTGCAGTATAAACAACAACAACAACAACAACAACAACAACAAAGACGACGACGAAGCCGGTTATTGATTTATGTATTTCCGTTCTGACTTGAGGAGAATTCAGAGGCATCAAATTCTAAAAAATTAAAAAGTTAGCTAAGAGAAACAAAAAAGTCATACTGTATCTTTCAAGTCGGAACATAATCAGCACGAGAACATTACTAATCAATATAAATAATAAACAAAAAATAAAAGTTTTGAATTCTTATAATGTAGTGTGTTTTCAAGCGATAAGAATTAAGTTATCCAGCCTTAATTTCAAATAAATACATTCTTTCTGACAGTGTAATGGTTATTAAAACACTGTAGGAAACCTTCCTGGGCTTACTGAATTAGATTTCTGGTCATATAACTTCGTGGATTGATAACTGTTTGCATGCTTCATTCGCCTACGTATTTTTCTCTTGATACGGCCAATATATTTTCATTTCTACACAATACATGGCAGATGTCGGACTTCTTGGAACTGCAGTGTATATGAAATAATATACATGCTTTAGAAATCTCCCTGAGGATGATGTGTAAACATCGAAACGTGTAGGAGTGTTAGAAGAAACAGACAGTTGTTAACATATATTATGAATTTGTTGGACAATTGTAATAAAAAAACACGCCTAGAAAGTTATTTTTGAAGCTTATTTCAGAAAATCCAGTAACAATGAATTGTTTTATCAGTTATCACGTATGTGAGTGTATGTGTATCCAGAATATAATTGGGAGTGTGATATATTCAGAATGTTCATTAAAGGAAAACTTTATAGATTTTGAATGTGTGGAAGGATATACACTTAAATGCAAATTTCTAAAATATTTAAGGACGGTGCACGTAGTACATATGGTTATGAGAAACTCTGTTAGTACTACAGTTGTTCTTACCGCAGACACCTCATAGCTTATCTCATACGAGTATCGTTCTGAATGCTACTGCACTATTACGTCGAAGAAGTGATGATTAAGAAACTTACCGCATTTCTACCAGTTACCAGCGAAACTGTGCAATCTTCATGTCATTATCCAACACATCGTAACTTCCAAAATATGTCAGCTCAGCAGTAGATGAGGGAGTGATTTATTGAAGGTTGTTATACGTCTTTTATTTGGAAGTTAATGGTATGGATTCTTCCCAGACGCGACGGGGAAATCAGATACAGAGATTTATGGTGTCATATCTTCTCATACCCAGCAAGTACGTTCCGAAATAGACCAAGACGTAAAGAAAGTAGTAATATGACACTGCCACCTGCAGGGTAAGAAGGAACACTCCACAGGAATGGCCACATGGCGACTGTAAGAAATGTTTTTACAAATTTCTCTATCAAGTTTATGATAGATTTCATCGCCATACCAGATGTAGAGAAAATTACCAAGTCTTGTAAGAAGGAAACCATACACATGCTTTTCCATTGAACTGAGTACGATGTAAATTACGTCATAATATTTAAGTCTTTGAAAATTCTCTAAGAAGAATTATGGGTTTAGCGAACTTAGTAGGTAAGCCTATTCGCCCTGCTATAATAACTGCTCCGCATCAGATTACTCACAGTTACATAATGTATATAATGTACAACTAAGACATCTGTAAAGTGTGTACAAGATAAAAACCACTGTTCGAACTTGCTGTTGCAGATATTTGGAAAAATTAAAATATCGGGAATTGTTTAATTAAAGATCCAGATTCAAAGAATTTTTCATTTGCCATCTCGTATTATTTCCACGTCAGGGTGAGCAGAAGAGGAGAGGAACGTTTGAGCGTTGTCCATGTTTCGTATTCACTGTATTTAGCGCCCAGCCGAATCTCATTACGAAAGCCACCAATTTATACCACAGAGCATATGATTGGTCATTAATGTGAACAATGCACTTACTCTTTTCACATGGGATTTACTAATTCTTCGTGTGTTCCCTTGTATTGTATATTTGTTTTTATTGCGTCTGTTTATACGGTAAATATTTTCTCCTCATTGTAATGAAGAGCGATATGTATACTCTGCGTAACTTATACCTACCTTACCTTTACTCTGATTCACTAAATGTAAATCTCTTCCTGGCTGTAACCACCACGCTTCAGGTAACTGTATTTGTGGGGAAGGGTCATTCAGCGTTTGTCTCAAGTCACATAAATTATGCTTGTAAATTAGTGGGAATTTTATTTTCGTTTTAAAAATATTTACGTAATGAGCGGTTTTCAAAGAAACACATTCTTTTTTTTTTTTTAAAAAAAAGAGATTGGTTATTGTATATAAAATTTCGTACACTACTGGAATGATGCCCGCGTTAATTGGAACACTTTTCTGTTTTTTTAAATACCAAATCATAACAAAGGATATATTCTTATCTAAAGTCTTAGTATATTAAGTATGATTTAGCAAAAATACAATCTGTATTCATCCTCCGATACGAGAGACGATGCATAAAGTTTTGTAACGTGATGGTTTCTATGGTGAGGGGTTTGTGTCATTGCTCCAACTCCCAAGGCGAAGGACCGCCCCTTGTTTAGCATCCATGATGTGTCTCGAACTTACCTAGAAGCCATTTCTTGCCAAGGAGAACAAGTTTTCTATTTCCACAGTGTAAAACCTTTTTAAAATTATTTCAATTTTGAAGTGTTTCAATTTAAATAGAAATAATATATCCTGTTGGTTTTGGTCGGTGTTTTTAAGTTTCCTATGTTATATTTTGCGGCGAACTAGGCGAAAATTCGATGGAAAATCTATTGCCGTATGAACAGTACCTACGGATTTTGATATGCTAAAACCAGCAAAATGTTCGCTACATTATTCCAGTTGAATGCATTTATAAAAGTACGGTTCCTCAGAGTGGACTGACAAGAGGCGGTGACGTATCTCACGCAGTTCCAGAAATACTGAAGTGACCTACGCATGTATAGGCTCAGTGACGTTCTGTACTGAAGATTCGTTTCTGCAGGGATATAAGAAGTCTTCGACAAGTATAAAACAATAATTACACCGACCCCGCATATAGAGGCGGCAAGCTAATCAGAAACATCAATAATTATTTAAGTATAGATGCGGTGCCATATGTCACAGGACTTGAATATCTTCAACAACAGCACCCTGAGTATCTCACGATTCGCACTTTTCTCTTCTGTCACAAGTTGCCTTGTAACGGTGAAATTGCCGAGCTCACTGGGTCTGTAGTTAACACGAGATAGATCCCTGAGGTTCAAAGCTCCTAATACCACAGACCATCATTTGTCACGATCCTGAACAAGTTCAATCCGGTCCACATCTAAGAAACTACCTCCCTAAAGTCCACTTTAAACCACTGGTTTAGGCAGCCTGTATTAAGCACATGAAACTTGCAGAGCCAGTTCCTTCGTAAATTAATTTATTCCTATGTCATTTAAAGATAACACTTGAGATATGTGGTAAAGTGGATTGGGGTGATGCTCATGAATGTTAAATGTGTAGGGATTTATATATGGCACATAGTGGGCAATTTCAAAGTACTGTCTCGCTCCATACTGTGTCTGACTTGAAATGATGATGGTTACTCACTTAGTCAGGAGATTTTCTGTATTTATTATTCCCGTAGGTTAATTACTGTATTCATAAAAGCCCGTAGCTAGACTGAATCATGAGTACATTTGGACGGGAACATCCCTTCACGTGACTTCTGAAACACGTGTTTGAAAGAGAGGAAGAAGGGACGGGAAGGCGGGAAGAAGATATAAGCAGCTCAAGGAAAAGAGAAGGTACTGGAACTTGAAAGAGGGGTACAAAATGATAATGTCTAGAGAACTCGCTTTGGAAAAGACTTTGGGACCTGTCGGATGACAGACAACGTAATGAAATGAATGAATGACGCCATTTTCCCTGTACGTTTGGGTCCTTAAATTAGCTTTAAACAGCGGCACGTACTTATCATCAGGAGCAAGTAATATACATCTCTTGCATGAGGCACTGAAAGGGGTTGAAAATTTTTTATCATAGAACAACTTTAGCTAAAGAAAAGCATTATTGAGCGAACTCTCTTCTAAGAACTCGTCAGAAAAACGTGGTGTGGACGGACTGCTAAAGCCAAAACTTTTTGTTGGTTCACTGACCGGAATGAATTTAACATACTTGAACCATTCCAAGTAGCTCTTAAGTCCGGAGAGGGGCAAGCTGCATTGTATAATACTGCCTTATGTCGTGAAACAGACCTTCTTTACAGATTACTTCACTCCCACACACACAGCTTGGTGTGCATATGTATGCTTTTAAGTGACCCATTGTTCCATTTTAAAATAATTATGGAAAAATCGTCCAATTGTGCAAGGTAATTAATAGTGGTTATTATATATTTCCACTCTTCAATCCCACACCATTACCGGTAACAAAGATAAGTGCAATTAAAATATAACCCTTCGACACGCCCATGAACAGTCCCTGAAAATCGATTTAGTAAGTGTACGTAGCAATTTCCAGCTGGTGTTAGACAGCACGCCTTTAGTGAACTGTGTGAATGCTTTCGTAATGTGGTGAGGAAATTAGGGTTTGTGAAGGAATATTTCACTTGGATCCTTCGAAACATATACTTAGCCTAAGTGATATTTTAAAGACAGGTTTGTACCTATCAGGAAACACTGCGTCTGTTTTACAGCAACCGACCAGCTAGTGTTGCTTGCAGCAATAATTTCTTCATTTGGAGAATTATACCAAATTCGTAAGTATATTCTATTGGAAGAATATAAAGACTTTCAATATTAAAGTTGATGGTGTACGTCGTTAAATCTTGTGCTGTAAAGGGCTAATAGTGTGTCTCACCAAACTTTGTTCCTAGCATGAGGAAATACAAGCTCCGTTACCAACGACGAGTCGGCCGATAGTTATATCATTTCATCTTCACTGCTACGTGATATGACCGGTCAGTCGTGTAATTATTCCCAGAGAGAAGACTGTTAGTGCGCATAGGAAATGTGTTGTGTTGAAGGGAGGGTGTCCACTTGTAATGCATTTGCAAAGTCAGTAATGGAAAAAAGTGTCTCCGAAAGTTTTGTAAACGATATACCGTGCCAACAGTATCGTGTAAAAGAAAAGAATACGGAATAATGGGAAAATGTTGAATCACAGATGCGCTGCTGGACAGAAATACGAACAATTTTATCGTACTTGTAAATTCATATTAATTTCTACGACTACCTGACGATGGCCTTATAAGTCGGTCAAATCGTGGTATAGTAAATTTGTGAATAATAGATATCCAAAGTGTTGTGTTACTCGGACCTTATAATCTCTATAAAGCAGTGACATTGTGTTTAAACTCATGCCAAGTTGGTACAAATGTGTCTGTGTCCTGGGGGGGGGGGAGATGATGCAAAATAGTGATAATTTTTTTTTCGAATAAATGAGTTACATTTACCTTTGTGATGACGTCTCATTTAATTTGTGGGGTGGGGAACCTTACTCAATGAACATCCCTGGTGTTTGACAGGGAGAGACCGAAGTACTCGGCGAGAAGCCTGTCGCATTGCTACTTTCGTTTTCACCACAGTCCAGCATGGACTTCACCGGACAAGTCGATGTGTACTCCCCTGACAGCACATCCTCAATGGCTTATTTCAGCTATTTTGTAATTTTATTTGAGTCGTTGTGATGGTTTGTCTTTGTTTTGAATGTGTTAAAGCATTAAAAACTAACCGAGACGCTTCATGACATAACTTAACGCAGTTACTGAAACGTTCTAAAACGCAGGGAAAGCAAAATGTATTGTTTACTGACCGATCAACTAACTCTTTAATTACCTATAAAGAGAACATTACAAATTTTGTAATTTTCTGTTGTTGAGCTGCATTCTGATTCATTTTCACAGTTCATTAAGGGAGTGCGGTTGTTAACATGCACATGTAGATGTGTAGGCCCGTGTTTCATTTTAATCTACATAAAACAACTTCGTTTGGAATGATGCGACTGTCGGACAAACACACGATCCCGAACAGAGAACAGATACATACATTGAAAGGCAGAGAGACAGACACCGTGTTTCTACATGCCGATTCTACATTTTGCTGTACTTGAAGTGTTAGGTGTTTCTGCCTTGTAACGTACTTGAAAGGATTTCCAAAATGAGTATATATAATATTAGTTACAGCAACGAATTGAAGTTGTTTAACGGTGACACTGTAATTTTGTACTTGATTTACGTCGCAGTAATGATAGAGGGTGGCAGAGAGGCGAGGCGTATGGTGTGTACGGGGAATTTTGTTGTTTAGTTGCCCAGTTATTAGCTTGTGAAGAGAAGCCTGCTGCATACCGTTACAGTAAGTGGAACTCTGATTTGTCTGCGCCTTTAAACATATCGAAAATCTTTGAAGGTAGGTCATGTGGGAGATGCAGATTATTTCTCATATTAAAATGCCTGTTGTTAGTATACTGTGGAGCTGCATGGGGAGTCAGATTACGAGAAATTGTTGAATCGATCACATATTTTCTCCTTGTGCAGGAGAGTATGCCATTGAACACCCCCTTTTGCTCATCACTCCCCTGAATTTCATTGCTGTTAAAAAAAATTGCATTGAATTGAATTGAAGTGCATCCTGCGAACATACCATCCACTGACTTTTGCATTGTCACCCTTAGGGGCATCATCGTGTCTCGACAGAGAGCTCGTTTCTGTGAACTTGACAGGAGAATTACTTTCCCCTCTGTTTCAGACCTGGCTGTAGGCCGCCCCAGGCTGGCATCATTACATCGCCTGCATGTGCTTGTCATTATACAGTGTTTTATGAACGGTTCTGCGCCTATAAGCCTCAGGATGTCTTCTGAAAATACGAAATTGATTGCTCCAGGGCAACATAGTGTTCAACATTTCTGGACTACTGCGGGATACGTGATATCAAAGTCGCTGTGGATGAAAATGAAAATCTTTTCTTCTCTTGTTGGGCTTCTCTCTTTCTCGTTATCGTCTCTTTTCATCATTTTGACCCGTCCTCATTCTTGTCCTTTTCCTTTTCTCCTTTCACTTTCGCACTGAATTATTTAACTGTACATCTCCTAGCGATGCCAGAGCCAAACTGTATTGCCGGATGCTTCTAATAAAATATGTGCGTGTAGTTGTTTGGACAGAGACAATTCACACGAACGTTGTACACATCTGTAGAGTTCAGAAGCAAATTCCGTGTGTGGGTTTTTCATTGTGTACTGAAGTGAAACGGCATTAATTTGGTTAACCTGAAATTATTCAACACAAATGTTATATAATAATAATAATAATAATAATACTAACAATAATAGCAACAACTGATAGACATACTCCGCCGTACTATATATATATATAAAAACCAGAATCGGTGCTACAATCAGCTAATATGATTTTATATTGGGAGATGCTTATCTCCCACTGATAAAACGGTTAACTTCCGGAGACCCGGTATTGTGTTCATCAATGGACAAAATAAAACGGCACGTGTAATACATACAGCAGTTGCCTTGGCCTATAACCTCCCCAAAACTGAGGCAGAGAAAATTAAGAACTATGAAAACTTGGTCCTGGAAATAAAAAATATGTGGAAACTTAACAACGTATCTGTAGATCCTCCAGTCATCTCAGCGGAAGGAGTTGTCACCAAAATCATCCAAAAATATCTAGATAATACAGGTGTAACCAAAAAGTCTTAAGAATTGGACAAAAGCAGTAACATTACAAACATGTCATACAGCACGAAAATTCCTAGGACATGCTCCTTGAACTTAGTGGATAGGGTGAATTTCCTTTTGACTGAGCCTAGTCCCACCGACAGTCTGAGATAAGTGAAGGATGCCGTGAAATGTGATTAAGTCAATAATAATAACTACGTCTTGCTGCCATTGCTGTAGTACCGCCTATTTGCAGAAGCGCTAGCTGGTCTCGAACACTGTTAGACACAACTGTTGTAACGCCGTACGGTCTGGTACACATGGTAGGATGTCACGGGTCGTGCTACACAGCGCAACTTTGGTACACTTCGGCGGAATCCCGTGTAGCGTGCCGCCATCACCGAATGTATTTTGCGTAACTAAACCAATCCCATTCGGTAGGTGGTTTCATGGTTCATTCCTACCAGCTATATGAGGCACTCGTTCGGAAGGGAAGAGTGTCGGGATTTATGTTCTTTTTTCCGTGGCGCAACAGCCCCAAGTGGGCCAGGGTCTCCTCATTATCGAGGCTTCACGATCACACTCAGACATACCACAGTCGGCAGGACTTTTCTGGAGGAGTGATCTGCCCGACGCAGAGATTTCTACCTGACAAAAACACTCACGACCCACATTCATTCCTCATGCGGGTTTCGAACCCGCAATCCCAGCAAGCGAGCTGTCGCAGACCCACACCTTAGACCGCACTTTCTCTGGGATCGGCCGGGATTAACTACAATTCCATAATAACACACACCGAAAGCAACATAAAAATAATACAAACAAACGTCAACGTCAACCGTTGGTTCTGCCACTGAGTTGATACAATTCCTGCCTCCGTTGAGCACACAAATACTCGAAGCTCATTATATTGTCATATTCGTAATAATCTGGCCTGTCGTTTCTCCCCTAGCTTGTCACACCCAAACGCTTTCATACTTGATTTACAAGTCACAGTCTAATTCTTACCTTGAATTCAGATGAATTATTTACGTCCCGAGATACTGCTGTGGCCATGTTTGTTTAGTGTGTCCGGAGACTGATATAGTCCATCCTAGCAACAACTTTAGATTTTTTTTGTCTGGCATAGCCCCTTCTGAACCTCCAAATTATCATTCGAGTTGATTCTGAGTTGTGAATATGCCGAGTTCACCGATTCGTTTCCTCGTTGCAGTAAGCACTGCGTAACATTTTTATCCTTCACCATTAGGTCTGTTGTACTTACTCTGCAAAGCATGACCCAATAGTCTCATGGCCATTATTATTATGGCCATGCTAGAACATAAGCTGAGGCGAAGAACCACTTGGAAGACCTAAGCGTAGATGGGAGAATAACATGACAATGGATCTTGAAGAAATGGGATATGGGGTGTGCACTGGATTGGTCTGGTACTGAACAGGGACTGATGGTAGGATTTTTTAAATATAGCGGTAAACCTTTGGGCTTTATAAACTACGGGAAAGCTCTGGACTGGCTGCATAAATGTTAGCTTCTCAAGAAAGACTGCTCCATGGAGTTAGTTGATGCTACAGCATTATTACACATTATATAGAGCCTGCTGTGGGGATGGCGTGGCAGTTTTTTTATAGAATTAATTTTGTTCGGCATGAAACATTTGACGGGCTATTGCTAACATAACCATGGTAATGAAGCTCATGGTTCCACAGAATGCGGGGACTGTCATGACTGGGTGGTAACTGTCAGCTTATGATGGGGTGTGTAGTATAATATTATATATGTATGGTCTAGAAGTGTCCCTCAACGGTTGGATCCAACAGTTGAGTATTTTATGTGCTCAAAAAAAAAGTTTAATAGCCTAGAATTTTCCTATTGTTAGTTTTACTTTCATTACAGCCAGGAGAATATAAGTTCTGTAACATCTGAAATTTATCTAATACAGTTAGTTAGTTTTAGGCATGCTTACAATTTTCAAATATTTACGGTTTAATTGTTACCGCAAGTTGTGCCTAAGGGCCCGGGAGTAGAGGTAATGTTCAGGACGGGCTACACAAATTTATTCAGATTTTGTAGGGGTTCTGCAATCCCAGAAACACTGGGAAACGTTTGTGTCCTTGATGAGATTAGTTTTCATCGTGATTGTGGAACTGACTGTCACAGACCATTCTGAACTTACATGACTGTAACAGAACTGCGTAACAAAATAGTGTACACTACGTTGTGGACATAATGACACCTAAATATAATGAGTGCGGCCACACAACAGATTGCGTGGAACGCAGCCGAGACTATCCCTCCACAAAAACAAAGGAAGCTTGTATAAAAGCATCCCCTTAGTCTTCAGATATTAATGGTCTGCGCTAATCCCATTTCCGTTTCCTGATTGTTGTGCATAAGGTCGACAGATTTAAGAATGGTATGAGGTTTCGTGACTAAGCTCACAAAATTCAGCCTTAATCATCCACTTGTACTGCAGCGATGACGGTTGCAACACTTAGATCGTACCCATTGCTTTCTAAAGTCCGGTTGGCTGAAAGCGAAGATGACCGAATGGAATGAGGTGAACTGTGACGAAACTGCATTATGCGAGATGTTACTAATGCAAGTGGGCAGACCTAATAGGTAAACTGGACGATTCTTTTTAGCTCGTGTTTGGGAATCACCTGTTTATAGTCACGGCCGAGATACTGCATATTATGGCTTCGGGTTTTTTTTTGTGTTTTTTCCGGTTTGTCCACGAAAGTGCCGGGAAACTCACCTAGATTTTCCCCTGCTGCCGTGTTTCATATCCTGTCAAATTTATTATTCAGTGTCAAAAAGTTTTTTTTGACACGGTAAGTGACGGAATTCGTCCTCTAATAAAATAAACATAAGTAAATGAATAAGTATAAAGTGGCTACAAAATAATAACCAGCACGATGACACTTATGGACTATCCTTTATTTCAGGGGTAGTCGTCATTCACTCTCTACATGTTTCGAGCTTTCGGGAAGCTCATCATCAGGAGTTCATTTTTACTGTACAGTCAGCCTCTGGTATAGTGTGTAATCTTTTGCTGTAACCCTCCCGTTCTCCTACGTGTTCTGTTCCCGACGTAGGAGAACGGGAGGGTTACAGCAAAAGATTACACACTATACCAGAGGCTGACTGTACAGGAAAAATGAACTCCTGATGATGAGCTTCCCGGAAGCTCGAAACATGTAGAGTGAATGACGACTACCCCTGAAATAAAGGATAGTCCATAAGTGTCATCGTGTTGGTTATTATTTTGAAACAATTATAATGATGCACGGAACAATGAATGTAAAATAAAGTGGCTAGTTGGGTAATTTAACAGGAGCTGAAACCAGGGGAAAATAAAGGGTGGTCGAATTTGCCCAGTAAATAGATTGCATGGTCAGCAACCAAATCGGAGAACATTACAAGAGCGTATATTGAAATGTGACGGATTGAGATGTTAACTACAGAACACACACGTTCTCTGACGAAGTAGGTTCCTTGCACAGACACAACACAAATGCATCATTTTCCGTTTTATGTACTTTACTGGTCTTGATACAATTCTGTTATTGCACAGCGCTACACACGTGGCGACATCAGAAAATATTTTGTCACTGCCACTGTGTGTTGCTCACAAGCTCGTTTCTCAGCGATTGTTTTAATCTATAGGCGGTGAGTAGCACAGCTTCAAGCACCGGTCCCTGTATATTTAGTTTAAAAATTTCCTTGGTTAGTCGGATGGAATTGTCCCGTAACTAGTCGCTTTAACCGTTTAAAGAGTAGTGTTTACTGTGTGTACTACGACCTTCAAAACTAAGAATTTTTGCATTTTTACATATTTTGTATGTTTGTCACAGTATAGTTGTAAATCTGTTATTTACGTGTATAAAATTTAGAGGATGATTCTTATAATAGAGATGGAATGTGTTTCCTGTGAGGTTTGAACCAAATTTTTACATAGTTTTTTGTTTGCTCCAAAAGTAGCACATACTAATCTCCTACGTAATAATACTCTTGTCTGAAGAAGAGGCGGGTGAAGTCTGGGGACCTTCAAAGAAAAGCTGCTGTTTCGGATATGGGAGAGCACTGGGCAGAAAAGGGCAGTCACATGTCGGCTGCCACACGTTTAAAAAGCACATGGCGAGGCCGTGTTCAGGTGATTGAAGTGTTATTTGTAGTGAGTGTAGTAACAAAACGTTGACTGGCTGCACTGGACTCGTCGGATATATTATTTTCCGTCAGCTGAATTTCGTACTGCAGGCTCATACTAGTATGTGCAACCTTGCATATTACTCAGGCCACAGTAATATTAGTGACGTCATTATCTATAAATTGCGTTACATAGAATAGTTTTTATTTCGAGTAAAGTACTTAACCAGAACGATGAGCTGAGACAACCTGAGGGCCATTGTTACCGGATCAACATATTATTGCTCACTTGTCAGATAAATCGATTTTAATTACTGAGCAGGTCATCGTACAGACTTTTGGCGTCGGGGTTAGTTTTAGACGGCGTCGCGATAGAACCCAGTAGTACCAGTAACTCCATAATACAGATGTGTCTGTGTTTATGTCTTGCGGAGAATGACTGGCAACGTGCACTCGGTGGGTCACGCTGGCTGTGAAAACGTGTACATTACGGTAAACAACGATTATTTCGCTATCAACAGGTTAAAATTTCTGTTTTCTGTGTGGTTTAACCCGGTGTTTTGAATGTTACATGAATGAAATATGTACTTCAGAGTTTGATGAACAGAAGCAGATTTCCAGAGAACCTCTTTAAATATTGAAGCAACCAGTTGTAGTCCTAGGTTTTAAACGTGTTGCAGTGAATATTTTCAGAGGCTGATTGATTCACATTAGTTCTGTCGTCCGAACGATAGAGGGTATGATCCAAGCGGACACTGACACACTGAAAAATATATTTTTTACTACTTACATACTGTTTATTACTTGTCCCTAAACGAAAAGAAACGATAAGTTTATACAGGTAACGTGTAAAGATTCTGATGAGTAGTGCTTAAGATATTTACCAGTTTAAAGTCCATAGATGTTATTACAGAGTATACGCAGACCTTCGAGGGGTTCTTTCCTTCCGTTAAGTGTCTGGATTGGCTGTAGGCCATATCCAGCCTCCTGTTTAGTGATTCTCAGGGGCTGCTCCGTAGGGTAAAGTATGCAGGGCCTGAAACTGTCCATTCAAATCCGTCTGGTGCTGAGCTTAAGAATGTGTGTGGAGCTATAGGTTCTGTACCACATACGCCTACATGGCGCGGTGCTGATCAAGTTCAGGGACAAATATGACTTTAGTTTTGTTCTGTACTTATATGTGTTGTAATTATGACGGTAGATGAGACCATGTAATACAGCTTCAATAAAAGTATCCACTGCTGTTGAATGGAAGCCGTAACTTGTAACTATATTTTATGTAATGGCTTGTAAATGTATTTTATATAGGAGAACATGGTAATATTAACCGGTTTTGTTCTTTTTAACAGCACAGTTTCCTTCTTGCTGAACTCATTTAGACGAATAGCTGGAGCATACGTAAATGTTATGCGTTCATATTTAGAAATGTAGTAACATTCATGGCATCTGGCATAACGTATGTTATGCCAGATGCCTTTTACCACTTTTCTTTTATGGGGTTGTAAATGAATAGAAACTACTTCCGATTGTATCGTTTCTTTGACTGTGTTGAAATAAGGCAATTTCCTGCAGTTTTATGAGTGGGATATTGTGTTACATAGTATTCTGCAGTCGTAACGCATAGCCGTTGCGTAATTTAGAACTGCAGGAATGAAAATTCATCGTCATTGGCTCCATACATATAAGAACAGTAGGAATAATCAGACTGACAAAACGCGTTTTACTTCCTACGCTGTGAAATTATTAACTATAACCACAATCAGAACGAATAACGGCTACGGAAAATGCTATTTCTTGAACCGTAGATTGAGAGGTGATGCGCACCAATGCAAATTAGATTAGAATTTCTGATCTAGCATCGCAGAGCCGTTGGCAGATTTGCTGTTTCTTCCTTTCAAAATATTTGGATATGAATCGAAATAAGGTTGTTGTAAGTACTTTTTATTCTTATCATCAAAAGAAATGTAAAGTAGACCAGTTGTTTAAGTTTATTTATTTTAAAAACCATCTTCTCGAAAGACCGTTGTGTGAAATGTCGATATGGCGTCTGAAACATTTCATTATGTAAAGCACGTATAGCGGGAACGCGTTAACAAGTTGGGCGACAGCAATGTAATGTTTCATGCTGCCAGGATAGTTAATTACAGCGTATTATTTCAGGGGATATAGAACATAGGGACAAAAGGTAAATAAGAAGAGGGTAAAGTAAATCGTTAGAATGATGGAAGGAAAGAGCTTGTGGGCCAGCTTAAATGGGCTTTCGACATTTGTCTATTATTAAGTAAAACGAGGCAAATGCATCAAAACAACCATTTCATAGACAGCAGGAACATTCGGACCGCTAACCCACGAAATGTGAACGTAATATTAGCGATCAGGTATGGATATAATGCTCTGTTGTTCCATATGATCTATAGAGTATGGAAAAGTTGCGATTTTGAAGACAGTATATGGGAGAATTTTTTTGTATACACTTTGAACATGTAATTTGGATGCCTATGTGAACGTGACACCTGAAATAATGACACAACCGAGTTACGAAATGTGCATGAAAGGCTGATATTTGTAAATGTAAGACACGACTATAATAAAAATTAAAAAAATTGTCTCTGTCCATGCGATGAAGGTATATGGGGGATTGTAGCTGTAGTGGATGGTTCTACTATAACTACACTCATTCTTAAACTCGACCTGGATGCAGGTGAGTGGTGAACTTGATTGCCCGACCGCTTCATGCCCAAGGAAAGAGCCTCAGGTAACCAGTGAATAGTAGGTGTGCGCCACAGAACTGGTCTGGCCATCTGTGACTATTTACTGTATTTTGTTTGTTTTTGGCACAACAGCCCCCCAGTGGGCCATGGCCTCCTCATTCACGAGGTTTCTAGATAGCACACAACGACGCGACACAGTCGGTAGGACTCTACTGGACGAGTGATCAGCCCGTCGCAGAGACCTCTACCTGACAACATACGACACTCACAACAGACAAAAATCCATGACCCCGGTGGGATTCGAACCCACTATCTCAGCATTCAAGCGGTCGAAAATAGCAGCAGCATACGAATTTTCTTGTCTGTTTCCGTTAATTACCCTTGTGCATATATCGCGTTCAGTATTCATTGATGATTGTTTTATTGCTTCCTAACCATGAACGATAGGTCCCCTGACAATCGTTAATCATAATGGTGTTGTGGATTTTGAGGATTATTGGCAATTTCGCTAGAAGCTTGTTACATATCACTTACCGTGTATGATAAACGTACAAGGGGTGACAGGAAAACAGGAGAACTGGAACTGGAAATCTTCGGCCAAGCTAAATATTGCATCCCTGCAAGAATTAACTTATGCTTATATATGTAATGCTTATTTGCTCTAGTGGATGTCTGTAATATCATTTCAAAGCTGACTTTTGGGTTAATGGAGTGACGTGTTGATGTATATGTATTATGGAATGTAGAGAGATACGATATTAGAAGTTGTTGGTTTAGGGAGAAACGTTGCTGAAACGTTCAAAGCGGTGATGAGTGCGCTAAACGCTTGTAGTTGCACACTAAACCGCACTCATTTTTGTATATTTCAGAGGCAGACTAGCGTTTAATAAAAGCCGCAGCAAAGTCAACGATAGTCTTCATAACTGCAGCAGCTGGTCGACTGGTTGCTGCGAGTGACGAGGTGCAATACTTCGTACAAGAGTTCCTACAAATGTACCTGGAAGTAAGACATTTAATTAGGCATATTTGTGTCAGTAACGATGAAGTTCTTAATGAATGAAATCAGCGATTAGAAGTAGCGCATTTTGTTTCCTTCCGGAAGGGTTATTAGTTGCGGAGAGCGCCGGTAGTTGGCGAGAGTAAAGCTAATGAGTGCTAAGTTTAGTTACTTAATAACCGACGTACTAACGCCATTACATTGTAAATCCGTTTACTCCCTCTGGGTATGTAGTATTCAATAAGATACTATCAACTTCTTTCTTTTTACTACAAAATTCTTTCCTTACTTCCAGACACTCCCTTCTCCCTTCTCCTGGCATGAGGGTTTCAGATTCCTGGATGTAGCTGAGGTAATCAGAGCACTTATGACGTCACAAAAGCAGGGATTATGTACCAATTATGAATATAATCTGAGACGCATTTCTCAGGCTTACATTTCAAGTCGTTCTTCCTTCGTCTTAGACAGCACAAGTGTATTGAGCAAGCATTCGAAGGAATCAAATGTGGGGGTTGCCACACTGATGCATTTCGAAAATAAATACGGATTTAATATAGATTTTTTTTGTCTTTCTTTGGTAGAATACTAAGCCATGATAGTTCGGTAAATTAACTGACTTATAACTGGATGGCCCGGGTTTGATTCCCATTAGTAATACTGAAATTTTTACAGTAAAATCAGGAATGCCTGTTGGATTTTCCCAAAGATTTATCGTTAGGCTTTGGTATGTGCTTATGTTATGAAGAAGACGAACAAGAACAGATGCTATTCTGTTCCCAGCGTATAACTAACAAGATGCAACCTTTCACAATTTATTTATTTCTGTAAGACGCTGTACATGTTTCAGACAGCTCAAAACTATATATACAGCGTCAGGTATTTGTCAGACCAATACCTTATGCTGCATGTGCAGTTTTGAGCTCCTGATGATGGACGGAAAACCGTCTGAAACATGTAGAACGTCTTACAGAATAAATAAATAAATTGTGAAACGTTGCATCTTGTTGGTTATACTCTGCGAATATATTAGCGATGCGCGGACATATGAATGTTAGAAGAACAGATGCCTTCTTATGTGACTGACATTGTTAAATAGAAGAAGGAACATATATAATAGCGACCCACTCAAAACGTTCAATGTAATGAAATTTCTGAGGGGATAGAATATACTATTCAGGACATTAAGTAAATAAACGGTAACAAGAACGATAGGGCACAAAGAAGCGTCGTTTATAATTTAACTAGCAAAGATTGTCATGAAAATTCAAAAAAGGTCACATGATTGGCAGATTGCTAAACGTGCTGAAAGTCGTGTAGAATCTTTTTTTTGGTAAGAAAGGAATATTAAAAAACTGTTGAACCTTATTCCAGGACAGCTATCTCTCTCAGTCTAAAGATTATGGAGGCTTGGAGATGAGCATTTTTTTCCCCACCGATGTTTGGTGTCGCACTCCTGCTACTTCTTTTTTCTAAAGCTCAAATATTCTCCTTAGTAACCCATTTTCAGATACTTCAATATATGTTCATCTCTTGCACTGAAAGAACACAGTTTACATTCACAAAGAAAATAACGAGAAACTTACAATACACCTGCAGACCTCGGGAGAGCGAATTGTATTTAGTGACTACGCTGTGGTCTTGACGATCTGGGGTTTGAATCCTGTCAGAGGCAAGAAGACTTTCTGTTGTCCGAAACGTCAGTACTGGCTGTATGGCCCATCCATCCTCTTGTACAATGGTTACGGAGATTATTATTTTCCGGAGGAAAAAGGCCGGAACGTGAAGTTGAACACACTTCCATCTAGTGCTGAGGTTAAGAATGACTTGAGCTGTACCTCTTCTTCCCCTGTGTGCCTTCATGGCTTTATAGAGACAAGTTTAATTTTTACCTGTATAATGCTACACGTTTTGAATAGAAGTTGGTATCTTTCGTAAGGGAAGAATGTAAATTGATGTCGAATGAGGAAAGAGAATTTTAGGTCCTCGCAAAGCGAGAGTAAGAAGAGGTTGTGGAAGTTACATGACGAGTTGGTTCGTAGTTTGGCCTACGTGGGCTATACTGTTAGGACGAGGTGGATGGAGTTAAGAGGCGCTTGTCAGAGAGTACACATGGGGAGAATGAAATCTGCATACAAAATTTTACCTGAAGGTACGAGATCATTTGGGAGACCCAAGTGTAGCGTGTATGGGAGGATATTATGAATATTAATGTTAAATAAGAACAGTATGGACGTGAAAAATGTTTGCCTGCCCCAGGATACAATTCAAAAGGCGGGCTTTTGTAGGTATGTTAAAATATCTTAGTATTACAAAACAGTTGAGAATTTCTTCGACTTGCTGCGGGACTGCCAGATCTCGAAGGCATACCCTATAATATTGAATTGCAAAGTAGTAGCGGAGCCTCGTAGTTATCGGTTGAACGTCGGAAATAACAGCACGGAATACTCCAAAGGAGTGGTGGCGGTGTTTACAGATACTATCGTGAAGTCTGTGTGTAGTAGTTCCGCTGAGTAGGGGAACATTTCACTGCACAGACATACTGAAAGGTGTAAAATTAATTTGTTTTCTCATTGGTTGATTATAGACCGCAGTGAAAGCAAACACTATGATATAAATTGTACGAGTTGTAGTTGCTAAAGTATCACGAACGGAACGATGTCTGTACGGCACAAATTCAGCCTGAGTGTGGGATAAGGGGAAGTTTAGTACAAGCGTTATACTCAATTATTATACCAACCACTGCACATATATAAAATTTACACATTAAAACATTAAAACGCTCCCACAGGTTTCGGTCCTAGGACCATCATCAGGGAGCCATATCGCCCTTGCTGAAGTTACACTATAAAAAGTCACATTAATTTCGCTGTACCGGTTCGGTATTGTGGCAGCATGCCGTGTTGTGTAATGTTATGTTACGAAGAGTGCCCTGCTACGGATGTGCATTCTGTGCTGCGTTGCACACACGGCATGCTGCCACAATACCCAACTGGTACAGCGAAATTAATGTGACTTTTTATGTGTAACTTTAGCAAGTAC
>Ga0136643_10002691_pt1 | contig 23324 bp, 9 predicted proteins | sample TergutLab28metaG_FD_96883 | JGI IMG/M metagenome (GOLD analysis project Ga0136643, IMG submission 96883) | Labiotermes labralis P1 segment gut microbial communities from Petit-Saut dam, French Guiana - Lab288 P1 (version 3) (version 3) | ecosystem: Host-associated > Arthropoda: Insects >... | reverse complement strand
CACAAAGCCCCATACTCCTTCTTAAACCAGATGCTAAATAGGGTTGGGTGGTCAATGCTGCAACCTGGCCGCTTTATTTCATTGAATGCACAAAGGGCCTGTCAGTTAAGGCCTAGGTGCATCGGGACCATAAGGTCTCAAACCCAACTGCAAATCAATTATCCCATGGAGACAGACCTCACACCCACTGTACAGAAGGCTGGGTGGGCCCCATTTTTGTTCCGGATGGGTGCAGAAAATTTTGCCCCCCACTGCAATGCAATCTCTGGACCATCGAGCACACAGCAAATCGCTATACTATCTGTGCTATCCTGGCCCATGTTTTCTGTGAATGTCAATATTAGTACTGCATGTGTTACAAGCCAATGATAACCATTGCTATGGAAATGCTTACTTTGTAGCAGCTGGCTGGAAGGACTGACATTTGGTTACTTACTGTGACGTTAACATCACACTGTCAAATCAACTCTCGAGGCATACGATTCACTCATCTCATTTAACCCAGTTATAACCCTTGCTGATCACATGTTGTGCCTTGCACTGTCAACGCAAACCAAACTGCAGAAGTTTCAAGACATGGGGCACCACCAACTGTAATTTCACTACAACATTAGTACAACTGCTTTGTATTCCAGAGGTCTCTTCTAGTTCAAATCTGACATATGCTGTTGTTTCCCTCAGTTCTTCCCCTCAAACGCCATAACAGTACCTTACTCAGACCACGACAGCTTCCTTCCACACTCTCTCTTATTTGCTACTCATCAATATTTACTACAAAACTGCACAAACTTTCAAAGATCTATGATTTTATTACAGCTTAATGAACTTTAAAGAAAAAGATTTAAACACAGCCAGTGAACACCAAACCACTTGCGAAGCTGAACGGAATCCCACCTGAGAAGTTGCAGCTCAGCGCCACTTGTCGGAGCCTGCGCCATCTGCACCAGGGGTTTCGAACTCAGACATTACAGGGACAAAATGGATAGGCACAAAAATTCATGGGAGGCCACAAATCATTTTAAGTAGACGGTTGGCGAGTTTCGCATCACAAGGAAACATGTCATAAATAATAATTCACATCTAATCGTATCATAATTACTGAATTGAAAAGTAAATTGCACTGTTATATTTTTCCTGCCATATGTTACATGTTAAGATACACAGAAACACAGAACTATAATTTTGCCTGTTACTTTGTATGGGTGTCAAACTTGGTCGCTGACACTGAGGGAGGAATTAAGGCTGAGGGTGTTTGAGAATAGGGTGTTGAGACTATTTGGGCATAAGAGGGATGAGGTAACAGGGGAATGGAGAAAACTACATAATGAGGAGCTTAGTGTTCTGTACTCTTCACCCAATATTGTGTGGGTGATAAAATCAAGAATGAGATGGGCAGGGCATGCAGCATGTATGGGGTGGGGAGAGGGGTGTACAGGGTTTTGGTGGAGAAGAAGAGGGACTCTGCTCTATGGACTAAGTAAGTAAGTAAGTAAGTATGTAAGTAATATGTAAATAAGTAAGAGTATGTTACATATTACTATTCAGGGAAAGCAAACTCCTTCAACAATATGGCCTGTGCTGGAAAATCAACACTGAGCCTTTCAAACCCAGATACCAGTCCATGTAGGATTTGTAGTGGACAAAGTGTTTCTGGGATGTGTTTTTCTCCCAGTACTTCAATTTAATGACCCTGTCAACTCCATGTCTCAAAACTTCTGCAAATTCTCACGCTTATGCATCAAGGACAGATCTGTGAATTTTAACGTGACTTGTACACGTATCTAGGCCGACTCCTGGGCACAGTGGAAGACCACATGACTTTGACTTGACCTCACTCAGGAAAAGAGCGAAACATCATTCCAAAGCCACTGAGATGTGTCACTTACAGAAAGTTTCAAGAGGTTAATGTAAACTTTAAAATAAATATGGAAAGCAGTATTCTAAGGTTCTTGAAATTTATGTCATGAGAATTATGCTTACCCGGGGCCTGGGTAGTAGTAGGGCGGGGGCCGTTCGTACTCTGTGGACAAAGGCGGGCTGTGATAGCGAGGAGGACCCCCATTGGGGTATTCCCAATGCCTAGCAAAGCACAAGCGAAAAGTCACAAAAAATACATAGTAAAACACATCATTAGCAAACATATGCACAGTAACACATTGCACTTTTTAGCAGAACAGCAAACCGAACAGTACAGAAGCACAATAAAAGTAGACACAGTAAGGGTCCCCTTGAAACTGATACCAAACAATAATATGCGACCGATTTTTGTATACAAATTCTTCTACTTCTTAGGGTCATGGGCATAATTTTTGTTTACTGATGCGTATGTTTACGCTGATGTAACTTATTCACCTCTGTAAGAAACTGTCTGTCTTCCTCTGGATATTTTCTTAACAACTGTCTGAATTTTATACTCATGTGGTTAATTACAAATACAAATATATATATATATATAATATAATATAATACAGTCATACAAAACTTTATACTGTATTAGATTATATTAGGTTATAATTCCAGCAACATGTTTCGGCCCAACTGTAGGGCCATCTTCAGGCTGGTCTTTCAGTAGGCGGAGTGTACGGTTGATAACGCTTTCAATTTACGAGATCTCATGTTACAGGGATGATTAAAATAACTGTGGTGTGGTGTGGTGTGTATGATACAGAAGACACTTCATCAAGAAAATTTCACCACCATATTTAACACTTTAAATGCTGAGTTAAATCCCACCTGCCCTTTGCTAGCATTATTCAGGGCTCACCATATTTTCCACATTAGCAGGCAAAGAGTTAATAAGAAAGAATCCCAAACACTGTACATCCCCACAAGCACCCTGCTGTGTAGTTGACACACATTACTCTTTTGTTGTGGTGGTTTTCTTTCTTTTCTTTTAGCGCTCTTACATGTACTGTATGTTAGTCATAAGCTTAAATTTATCATGCTTAGTTCTCGCCTCTCTTAAGACCAGGCATGGGAGGAATATAATTTCCTTCTATTTCTTTTTGTTTATAACTGGACGTGCTAAGTGTACCGCGCGAGTGGCATGTGGAGTAACGCATGTAGCAGCAGCTGCTTTGTTCTGCAGTAGCAGTCTGTTGTGTATCTCAAACAGTGACTGAGCAACAGAGAATGAAGCTGGATGGTCAGTGAGTGTTAACGGTAATGAAGAGCCCGCTGGCGAGATTTGTCACCAATACAGTTCAGTTGTAACTGCAATTATTCCCTACGCACGCACAATAAAACTGCAGTACACTCTACTGGGGATTATTGAGAGTGTGTGCGGCCTGCCCGACTCCCCGTCTTAACCTGAGTTCCGAGCTCCGTCCCTCCTGGGAACAACATCCAAGATGTGTTCCTCATTGGGTCCGCAACGGATATAACAACCCCACCAATTTTACTTTAACTCATTTTTAGTACTTCTTTAATGATTACTGTACAGAAATAACACATCTGAATTTTAATCTTAAGTTTTTTATATAACACCACAATTATTTTAACCAATTCTTTTAACATGAGATCTTGTAAATTGCAAGCATTATGAATTGTACACTCCCACCTTCCCAAAGATCAGCGTGAAGATGGCCCTACAATTGGGCCAAAACATGTAGCTGGAATTACAACCTAATATAATCTAATGAAACATAAAGTTGTGTATGACTGTATTATATTATATATATTTATATTACATTTTAGCATTTTCAACACAATGGGGATATCTCACTTGAAAACAAACCTGTAAGTTCCAATCAACTGCTGATAAGCTCTGCCAAGCGATACAATGAAATCCCCATTTCCTATTCCTTATCCAACCTGTATCTGTCATTCTGAGTCTTCATGTGGCCATCTAAAATCACGTCTCATCTACAAAATAAGCTGCCAGTGGACAGATACCACGGCTACATGCCATTTCACAGAACCGGTTACAAAACCGTACCTCCACAGCACAGTCTATCTCCTGGAGATTTCATACAGCTGTGAAATTGTGAAGATGCAAACAAAGCAATTTTATGGGTGCATTTAAAGGACACTTTGATTCGCCACTTTACTGGGATAATAATCTTAAAGTGTTTTTGTGACTCTGCTTCTGAACACATTCCAACATCATTTGATGTTTATGCTGCAAGGAAATGTCACATTTGTTTTCATCTAAAAAGGGAACCTAACCTAACCTAACCTAACCTAACCTAACCTGAAATTTGTACAACAGTCAATATACTGTTTTTGAAGAAATTTATAAAGTTAAGGCAACTGACTTCTGGTTTAGCTGTGAAATGTTTTGTGCGATTTATTCCTTATATGGGTCTCAACAATAAAAATCTTCTGTATTACACTATACTTAGTTTTCATAAATAACAACAAAACAACAGCAACAACTTACACCCACCGTTTACACTGGTCATGAAAGTGGACTACACTGAAGTATTGTTGATATATGTAAATAATGCTACATATGGGAGCACACTTCAATCAATTGACTGGAAGCGTGTCAAAGATAGCTGCATAACCTAGCCATCAGAATGTGAGTTATCAGCATGTCAGGTGTTAAAAACTGGCCAGTGAACACAACATGATTCTATACTGAATTATATTTGACATTCAGAGGACTGCACTTCGTGATATATTCTTATAATAAAAGCCAACAAGATGCACTATTTCTCATCTTTAATTGCTAAGAACTCTACATGTTTTGGACAGATTTACTGTCCATCATCAGGAGTCTTAATACTATATTCACAGCGATAGGTATTTGTCATGCCAGTTATAGTGACTGTCTGTTACTGAGGTCAGGAGCTGACCTTGCTAGCAGACAGTCAACATAACTAGCATGACAAATAACAGTCACTGTGAATACAGTATTAAGACTCCTGATGACTGACAATCAATCTGTCTGAAACATGTAGAGTTCTTTACCCAATACAGCTGAGAAATAGTGCATCTTGTTACAGAAATACACATCTCTTTGTAATGAGCTGACAAACTCATACCTGTACGATGAATATGAATATGCATGACACATGACTAACTTTACTATTTGAAATATACTAACCCTTATGATGACAAGTCCCCTCTCTAAAAGCAAACATCCAAAAGTGAAACACCATCATAACCAGGGCTGAGATCCTGATCACCAACCAAACCTAACAAAAAACTGTACCTTCAGCAAAAAAAGCTCAGGCTTTCTTCTTCACATCACAAAAACAATGACTGCCACCTACTGGCAACATGTTGAGTAAATACAGAACTGTTAAGTTGATTGATTGCACTGATTGCATTAGTACTAGCTTACTTCATGCAAGACAAAGAGAAGGAGAAGGAGAAGAAGGAGAAGGAGAAGTTGAGGGAGATGAAGAAGAAGAAAGAGGAGGAGGAGAAGGAGGAGGAGGAGGAGGAGGAGAAGGAGGAGGAGGAGGAGGAGAAGGAGGAGGAGGAGGAGAAGAACAATAACAAGAAGGAGAAGTTGAGGGAGAAGGAAGAGAAGGAGGACGAGGAAAAGGAGAAGAATGAGATGGAGAATAAGGAGAATGAGAAGAAGAATAAGGAGGAGGAGGAGGAAGAGAAGAAAAACAGGAGGAGGAGGGGAAGGAGGAGGAGAAGAGGGAGGAGGAGGAGGAGAAGCTAATGTAATCAGCGCAAATCACAACAGAACTGCACAAATGTATAAAAATAAATGTGGGGAAAAGAAACTTCTCATTCTCTAACCTTTTTTGGGTATCACACAGTTTACTGGGTCTCTTTCGTTAAAAGTACATGAGGAGCACATTGCAAGAACCACCCCCATACCTGGGCATATCGGTGCCCCCACTCTCGCACCTGAGCAGTACATACTTAGGAGCCATGTCAGTGTATCGTGTGTCACTGTGCGCCGCTGGCGAGGCCCTGTCACGACCTCCCCCACGGTCACCACCACGTCCCAGATGGGCACTATAATCTCCCCCGTAGTAGCCACTCGAATTGTCATAAGTCTCGTGGTAGCGACGATGATAATTCTTCTTATCCACGCTGCAACAAAGCAACAGAACAATCTGCTATCAGCCATCTGATATCTATTTCTTGTGTACAAACTGTCACAATTATTGATTAATGACAAATCGGACAGAATGTAGGGAAAAAAATGGCCCTGAACTAATTTTAGGTAGCATCTCTGTATTTTTCTGCAGTGACTGAGGAGAACCAAATAACACTTACAGTCACAATCGCCAGGCCACCAATATGTGTCTGAGAATTCCCAAATGACAGGCAGCACTGTTAATTGCACTTAATATGATACAAAGTGATCTGATATCACATAAAATATAGACAGTTGGATTTTGAACCTTTGGAAACAGAAATTCTAAAGTTTCTGATGCTAACACTGACTTGTAGACTGAACAACGCCACTTTCGATACTGCAATCTCCAAGGCCTCTCCAACATTATAAAAAATATTTTATTAATCTGCTCGTATGAAAACTTACATAAAGGCAGCCAATATACAAATGTGTTTCAGAACAGCCCTCTATAATGTTGTCATCAGTCATGCTCTTTCATACAGAAATGTCAGTGCACTGTACCATATCATACAATATCTTCCACAGACATTATCAGTTGTGTGTAAACTGAAACTCTCTCTAAATACCAGCAGCTACAGTGGCCATGTAGCAACAGTACTACAATATTCAGAAGGGTCTCGCTTTACGACGAGGTAAAGTTCTCGAATATTTAGTTGTAAATCGTCATAAAATGAGTACAGTTAAATGGATTAAATTGAGATAAGTTCATGGGCCAAACAAATTAGTCAAATAATTTTATAATTTACAATATTTCTTTACATTATGACATACAATTTTAATTTAATGAATTAGATATACAGAAAATTACACAGATAATTGAAAAAAATATCAAACAAATCACTTTTTATTTTGTTGAAGAAGGCCCAGGCTGTTGTTCAGAAGACATCAAGAGACAATGTAACATCAGCTGTTTTGATTCTTTGTTCTTTTCTGTCTTTTTGATGGACGTCATGGGTGGAAAAATCACAATCAACTTAAAAGAACTGCACGTAAACAGAAAAAGAAGAAACACATGCGCACCGGAAAAGAGCTAGAAGCGCACTAAGTACAGAAAGGATACTTGAGTTGCGACAGCGATGCACCACAAGTTGGGAGTGCTCGGTCCGACTGGACAAGGGTCGTAAAAGTGAATCTTCGTAAAACGAAACGTCGCAAAACGAGACCTACCTTATATTTTTAAGTCTTACTTTAATTAAAATACTTTGAAAAAAATACTTTGCTGCTCTTTGTTCTTAAGTATGCATCCGCAAACATGTGCTAGCAATCCATTCTCAAGATTTCTACATAACCTATATTTCATGACATCTACATAAAAGATGGAAAAAACCAACTACTTACTGTGGTTTATCTTTTCCAAAGCATCCAGACTGGATCTAAGACCCACCTAACTAACCTAGCCACTGGGCACCCACCCCGTGACAAAGAGTCTCCTTCCAGAAGACTTGAATCTTCCTTGAGGAACATGCGAGCACATGCCAGGATGACATGAATGTGATGTAAGATTTCGTGTGCTCATGGTACTGAGATTCTTATTGTGTTGTCATAATTAATGACACTGTGCTGTGGTGCGATGTAAGGCCATGCGTTCCTCCAGAAAGCAAGTGCCCACCCACTCAACTAAACTTTGATGAATGAAGCTAGCAAAAAACATTATCATCTTAAATACAGACCAAAATCTCTTGACCTTAACCTTTAGATGCCTAACGTCAACTATAGTTGACGTACCGCACCGCTAACCTCCAAAGTTGCATTTTATATATTTATTCAACAAATATAGGTACCGAATATTTTAAACTCTCTGTTTTTTTCCTTCAAAATGCAGTTTGTTTCATAATTCTAACTTGTTTGGTTCCTGTATTATTCACATTTTATATACAGGGTGTGCTAAAATTTAAAAAATAATTCCGGTGCCAAAAGGTTAATTTCAAAAAATACGTTTCAGCAAAAGTTGACTTACCTGTACAACAATGTACGCAATGTGTACTTCTTGTGCCCCGTGAAATTCTTGTAGCTAAAGGTTTGGAATACTTAGCACTGTAGCTTAGGTAAGTGCTGTTTTTTTTGCACATCTGTTTGCCCCCTCCCCAGGTGTTGTGTAACCAAAATTCAGTTCTAGCCAAAACTGCACATAAATGGTTTTTTTTGACAATAAGTTCCTCACTTGAATTACAAAGAATGGAATATAGCATGCAAGAAAACAAATGGACCAAAGTATTGAAAGGAAATACATGCACTGTATTAGTTACTATTGTTTAATCACAGTATCTTTAAAGACTGTATGATTTTGTGAAAACAAAGAAAAAAGACCATAGTGAGTACAAAATGTGAGCTGCATTCTTCTCTCCATGTTTTGTGCCCACATTTATTCAGTGCGCTATGCTCAGGATGCACACAGAAATGTACACAATCTACTTCAATCATATATTGAATTTTGTTCTCCCAAAATACCTATATGCTTATAAAAATATCTTTGAGATTATTTTACATTCTTACTCCTTAAATTTCATAAATTCCTGAAATAATAAAATCTGAATTGAAAAATTCTTTTGATACTACTGATCCCAAGCTTTCTGATTGTTTTATCAGTCCCAATTAACCTAAATACTGTGACTCTATTGTACACGGTTTCTGAACTCTGTCCATCATCTTGTAGTCAGAGAAGAAAACAAAGTTTGAGAACTGTTACCAACTTCAGGTGTAAGCATAAAGAGTCACCTCATAGAAACACGTGTTCTCAAACACTGGATACCCATCCTTTAACCACAGCCACAGCCCAAAACACTGCTCCACTGTGACCACCAGACAACAGACAAAAGTCCGCCATACAACTGACAGTGTCCGCCAAACCCAGTAATCCTAAGTTAATACACCATCATGAGAAATCCTCAGAACTGACAATTAAACGTCAAATATAATTACAGTACTGAAGCAAAGAGATTACTTTAGCCAGACCAACTTACTTGGCTAACGGGATGTTATCCCTATCTCCGTACGCATCGTACAAGTACTCGCTGCAAACAGACACACAGGACAGGGTTAGTCACAGCAAAAACAGGCACAGGAAGGTTAGGCAAAGAGGTACAGTATGAAGGTAGTCAAATATACGTATACAGTTCCAGTCTGGTGCAAAGCAAAACAGTACGCATCATAATACAGGTATGCGCCGCTTAACGATGTTTCGGTCAACGACGGACCGCATTTATGACAGTGGTCCCATAAGATTATGTTATAATACCACTGTGTTACAACTGCCTACAGTATTCAGTATAGTAACATGCTGTACAGGTTTGTAGCCTAGGAGCAATAGGCTATACCATATAGCCTAGGTGTGCAGTAGGGTATACTGTACTATCTAGGTTTGTGTAAGGACACGTTCGTACAACGACAAAATCACCTAACGAAGCATTTCTCATAAAGTATCCCCGTCGTTAAGTGACGCACATCCGTATGTAAAACAATAATTTATGCCAGTTGTTTTGTGAGGATACTGAACACAGTCTGTTACTGCGACAGAACAATGTAAGTCACAGGTATCTCGAACCAAGAAGGATAATATGAGAGAAAGTTAAAGATATTTCACAAGGTGGAATTTTTTGATCTGTATGGGTCATTTGGTTGCACAGAGGAGGCTGATAAGTTGGACACACAGCTGAGGTGAGAGGTACAGGCAGAATTTCACACAATGAGATGAGAAGACAATACAGGAAGGAAAAACGTTGTGAAACATTGTGACAACATTCCAGGAGTGACCCTTTTAAAGATCAAAATTCAGAGATGTGCAAGTGGGCAGATGGACATGACGACACTCAGCACAGGTCCTAACCCCTCTTCCCCCTTTCATAGCTCTGAATGGCCAAGATTCCCTCAAGCTTTCCCCATATGTAAAGCAGCCTATGCATAAAACTGACCACTCACCACCAACATGTTCCAGGGTTAAGTATGAGTGTAGCTGTACCTACACTCCCCCCCCTCCCCCCCCATGTCCAGTCATAGCATGCATAAGGACTCTTACTGTACTCTTATGCACTTACTACAATATAATTTCTTACCTGAACAATGACACTGAAAATACATAAAAATATACAACATTTTGAGGTCCCAATTCATACAAATAAAATTTACATTTCAATTCCTAGCCACAGAAAGCATACTGGGTGTCCCATAACAAAGACCAATGAGTTATCGCTGTTTAGGGGGAAAAAATTGTTTTTTTTTTTTTTGTGACCATCATAAAACATGTAAGGACGCTGCATGTGGACATAATTTGCAATTTAGGGTTAACTCGACCAGACAGGCCATTACAGGAAGAAATCTCTGTGACTCTAAAATCAAACTGCATCACCACTATGAAATAATACAGCATTTGGATGTGTTCTAGGCCTTTCATCACTGAATTATCAAATTTGATAACAGAAAAGTTTACAACCAAACACAATCTCTAGCACCACAGGACAGTGAGCTGTTTTTAACACTACATATGGTAATGTGGCATTCCTGTCACAAATATACAACATATCATTAATATGCTGGTTGGGGGGTGATCACAGCAGTGTAATAAAGCATTCTGGAACCTGGGATGTCACACTGCGTTACTAGATAAGTAGCTCCAAATATTTTGAGCGAACATGTGGCATTCATCTCAAACGGTTCACGGTTAATGACCTTGAACCGCTGAACACAGCTATGACAGCTTACTTCGAAATGCAGCAAACACCCGGCAGATGGAAATCCTCTATTATATTATCACACCCTAATTCATGAATACTCACGATTCTACCAGAGGTCCGGGATACGCATCTGACTTCTGGTACAGAGATGCCAATTTGACGGACAGAATGATGACAGGAATAAAGAGAACCAGGCACCAGCCAATGCTTGCCCAGAAGCCGTTCTGCGTAACAAAAACCGTTACTGTAACTTCATGTAGAACACAGACACTAACATAGTTTAACTAACACTTGTGCACTACACTGTGTATGACTATCATATGTTGGTTTCTGCTTCAATGCGTGATGTGTGATTTGGCATACACAATGTAGCGCACAAGTGTCGGTCAATAAATGGTGACAGAGCACATGATGCATGGTACATATGATAATAAGATAGTAGCCTATTTTCAGGTCAGACATCCCCGCTGGGTTCAGTACTCAATAGAATGTATATATTTTCTTATGTATATTGGACCGTGCATCATTGTGATAGTTGAAGAATAAGAGAACAACTTGATGTCACAAGTTGGTCTCTTATTCTTCAAGAATGTATATAATTGCACAGTGTAACACAACTTTTTATTAAGTAATGACAAATGAAAGACAATTCAATCACTTATAACAGCAACATGTTTTGGCTCCTCTTATAGAGTCATCTTCAGGCTGAGACCTGGAAAAGTGTTATATACAATTAGCAATGCTTTATATAGTATGAGATCTCACTTACATGTTATTATTAACATATATTATGAATTAAAAATACATTAATTTCAGATGTAAACGTTGTGTTAGACTGTGCAATTATATACATTCTACAGTAGCCCAGGGTTCCGTTCTAACCAGCTGTGAGCCGTTAGCTCGGTCATTACAGTGACTAGGTTAAGGAAAGGACCACTGTACAGTCAGAACTGAACCCCTGACAAGTGTAAGACTCTCCTCTTCACCGGCATGTCCAGACTGGCTCTACAACACAAACGGCCCCCTATACAATGGGCACTGGGGACTATTACAGTAGCTGGGGCATGATCCTACTGGTGCTAGACCTCCAAAAGAAGATAAAGGCTCATGGTGGGCTGCAGAGCTAATCATTTGCCTTCACTGCGTTAATGCCACAGAGCTGAGACTTCGCTGCAAAGCTGACAGCTGCTCAGGTACTCGGAACTTCGCCACCTCTTACAGAACCCAAAGGTTCATTACGAACTGTTGCAGCATGTGCGGGACACTTCAGCATGTCTCAGTCCTTACATGATGACCATCAGGAAGGTAGATATGAGTTTATGTAGGAAATTACAGATGTAATGCCCTCAGTTTCCCATGCTATGTAACAGACGTTGGGTGTCTGACACAAAACTAACAGTAAAGTAAAAAGGTAAAGTGCACCCTTGTACAGGCCGTACAGCCCATAGGGGGAGTAGAGGTATAGCTCTACTCTTTCTTGACCACAGCACTTACAAGGGGGTGAGGGGTCAGCGTCATGCCCTGGCTGCTCTTTAGCCCCGGGAAAGACCTGGTACCCACTGTACAAGAGGCTGGGTGGGATCTCGCCCCCCACCAGGATTCGATCCCCGGACTGTCCAGCCGGTAGCCAGTCACTATACTGACTACGCTACCCTGTCCACCAAACCTAACAGTAAAACTTCATTATTCCTGGGGTGTTAACTAGTAACACTTAAACATATTTTAACCATATGAATAGGGGAGTTTCAATCAACTACGAACCGGTATGCTTGACTGTCAACAATGTCTGACACAAATATAGACTCGAACTAAGACGCTGAGTAAATCCAGAAACATATTTCAGTAGAACAGTGCATGATACCAACGTCTTTTAAAATGTTACAGAATAAAGAAAACAGAGAAACTCACGAAGGGGTCGAGAATCTGGTTGCAGACAGCGATAACAGTGGCATTGTACACTCGACTCATTGGATGGCACTGTCCCACTTTCGTAGTTGTCAGGTTCACCACCCTGCTCAAGTACTGGTCTATGTGATCCAGGATGGCTTTCGCAAACATGTCTGCTAACTGCAATGATACAATACAAATAAATAAATAAATAAATATGTCCTGTTACAGGTCTGGAGTGGTCCAGAGGGTTCCAAGAAGTTAATGTTCCCAGATTACATGACAACAGCACAGGATGGTGGTAAGGTTGTCAGCCTTACGCACCTGCCGCCTTTACCCCCTGGAAATACTCCTGGTAATCATTTTTGTTAGAGGATGAGTTGACACCAGGGCCATAGTGCGATCTGAAGGATTATGTTACTGAAAAATTCCAATGACACTATCTGGAATCGAACCAGTGACCTTCTGATTTGTAGCACAGCATCTTAACCACTGTGCTACCATGGACCCCTAAACAAACAAACAAATAAATAAATAAATAAATAAATAAATGTCTATACAAATATAGTATCTATCTTGTTATTTTACTAATTCAATTATACTACATTAAATGCATCAATCACATGACCCTAAATGAAACAGAAACACGCAGCATGTGTTGACATTTTCAGAGTTACAGAATTCAGCAGTCTTCTCAGGTGTCACTGCAAGACGACATCACAAAAACATAAAACAGTGAGTAGCAGTAAATGCCCAGGGCCTGAACCTACAGGGCAGTATTTAAATGACCACCACATTGACCCTAACATGACTCCACGAAACACTTGCAATTTACCTGTGCATAAGACTGTGAAACGTGCAATACTTTCCAAATATTGCTCCCTCCCAACCATCTCTTTCATAATCCTTGATTTTAAGAAAAATACCTACATTTGCATTAACCAGGCTTTATGTCATTAAGTGTCTGTATGCTGAACAGTCTGGTGTCATCACAGTCATCACACTATCTCTGTATTATCGCAGTACACAGACACTGACATGTCACTCAGTGTCTGTATGCTGAACAGTCTGGTGTCATCACAGTCATCACACTATCTCTGTATTATCGCAGTACACAGACACTGACATGTCACTCAGTGTCTGTATGCTAAAGAGTCTGGTGTCATCACAGTCACACCACAGTATGGCCAGGTCTTGTTTTACTCAATTTCTCTCTGCACATTGCCCCAGAAAGAACCTGTAACTAAGAGATCATTCTTTTTGGCGTGATCACTTGATCTGTTTTTCACTTGCTCAATTCAGAGACCCATAAAAGCATATAAAGCGTGCATTCCCATTTTCTTTAAAAGTAAACCTGCTCTTCTCTCCCAGACTTCTCTCAGGATTGGACCGTGACATTTTTGCTATCCACCATTTGTCATTACATTTAAATATAATCCCACTAGATAGTTTTTCCATAAAAAAATTCTTTCTCTACAGAATAACAAACAGTTTCAGTTTCCTCCCATCAGCCAGAAATAAAAGTGCCACAGTCTCAATTCTTCACAACCTGCTGTTTTGAAAATTTGCGATCTTGAATCATTATCAATACAGTGTCAATTTGTATACCAAAAAGAGATGGAATTTCATCTGCGAGGAGACCCATTCTTCATAACCAATAAACACACATTTGGAACAGATTAATTATATGTCACTTGTATGTTATTAATTTTGCAATGCAGTTTGTGGGAAGATCTTGTGTTCATGCAACTCTCCACCAAACAGCTAATCCTTCAAGATACAAATATTACTGTCTTTGAAGTGAGCTGCATAATATTCTGGAATGTGGCAAATTCAGACCTTTGATCTTGTAATTTTTCTAGAAAGAGGAGGGCCATTTTTAAGATTTTTTTTTAACAGAATTTCCAGAACTCTTCTCACTAGTAACATTCAAATTCCTCTGACTGGGCCCATGAAATGCTTTTAGGATTCAATTTCCTCTCTTGTGTAACAGCTGCTTGAGTTTTCCTCAAGCACCACACATTCTGCTCTGTGACACAAAATTTAAAATTTTTCTTCTCAATTCATGATTGGGGTGAGAGTCCCTAGGTACCGTGGCCTACTGTATTAGGCCCTGATAATGAGCATGACATATCACAGGAGTACCGAAAACTGTCCCTGTCCCAGGGTTCTTACGTAACGCACACAGTAAAGACGATACATTGCCAAGTGCACTCTGACAATGTTATGTAGGGAATTAGCAATAGCTTGGCTGTGAGAGTACATCTAATTCCACGTACTGAAACTCCGAGCTGCTAGAAAGATAGAGACGTTTATAACTTGTGAAAAATAAAAACCCATTCCGGCAAAGACATGCTAAATGTGACAGGCTCACGGGTGAACAAAGAGTGGCACAATGTACAGTCATTACTAGACAAACAAAACAAAATCAGACGTTTATATGCATTTGATTAATAGACTGATTTGCATTTCGGTTCGAGCCCTTACGGTCCGGATACACCTAGGCGTTAAAGAAGGGCCCTTTGTGCCCCATAATCTGATATCAGCTCTGGAGAGCCCTGCTCCTTGCTAAAGTTCCATATGACGCCCAGACTTAACTTTTTATGTCCTCTAGGTTCAAGAAAAAGGAACCCAGACATGTATTCTCTTTTTCTCTCAAAAATCACAGTAAACGAACCCCTCCAGGTTCCCCAGCAGGGCTTATATGGAGAGAGCTGCCTGTTTACAAGGCCTTATCTACATATCTCTCTAATTCCTTACAAAAGTCCCCTAAATAAAGAAATTTATCCCTTCTCTCAAAGGCCCTAGGAAAGGAGCATCCCTCCATGTTCCCCAAAAGTGGGGCCCCTATGGACTTGTATGCATTTAATACTGCGAGTGGCCACACACATTTCTTATTTCTTTGGAAGCTGTCACGCTGAGGTAGTCCTGAGCTGCAGCCACCTCCTCCAGGATCAGCCTGATGCTCTCATTCAGGGACGAGTGGTTGAACTTGAGATTCTCCTCTAAACCTTTGGTCAGCTTGTCCAGGCGGCGCACCTGCCCTTCCATCTGTCGCACGACATTGCGGTGCAGCGACTCCAGGATGTCTGCCTGCTTGTTTAACGTCCCCCTGATCTGCTGAAACAAATATAACTTTGCAAGATGTGGTGTTTTTGAAAATTCAGTCTTTTGGAATATGACATCGTGCCATTGTGAGTGTATGCCCCAGCATACCGTAGGGTGGTAATCCCTTAAAGACATGGCAACTAGACGCTTAACGACATACAGCATCAGAATGCAGAAGGCTGCCATCTTCAAATGTAACATCATCCTCCATTTACTGATCTGTTACTAACGCACACAAATTACAAATAATACCACACTTATTCTTAGCTTATGTAAAGATGCCTCCTCAAATGCATGTATTATACTTTGCAAATATGACGAAGCTTTATCAGCGACAAGTCGCAAAGAAACGGGGAAATAAATGCCGATGCTCTTTCTGTATTTTCTGCAGAACAGCACCACGTTTCTCGTCATTCACAGGTACAATTTGAATTATGTATACTTCATGTACCTGCAGTTTCATATTGATATTTCAAATTTAAATTTAGTATTACATAAATTAGATACAATATATACAGTCCATTGAAAAGTAAATGTAACGAAACCAAAACTGTAGGGTAAAAAACAAGTTATAAGATTCCAAGTTTTGTGATGAATGTTGGGAATGCAACTGTCCTCTAAGTTGGAATAAAATTTGAGTTTTTGTGATTTTCTTTAGCAATGTGATCAGCAGTTGCAATCGTAAGTGTCTGAATGTGAGGATTAAGGTGAAGGCTGAATGGGACAGGGTGTAGCAGGAGTTGGGCACAGTCTGCTATGAGGTACTACTCCAGTATTTGTCTGAAGGGACTGAGGAAATTCATGGAAAATCTGAGGACAGGCATCCTTCAGGCTCAGATCTGAACCCAGGTTCCAGGTAAAGGGTTATGGCAGTTGAATGTGTAACTATACACAAATTCTCACAAATAATTCAACCACTTACAATGTCCCCCATATCTCAAGCCTCTGCTACAGCTGCCCATTCAGTATAACCCTCTGCTACAGCTGCCCATTCAGTATAACCAACATTTGCGGCATAAGAATTGATCTCAGCCACGACATTTCCAACGCTTAGCGACCGCTACAATTCATGAACGAATATTACTCAATGTGATGGCAACAAATAACACACGGAACCGGTCAAGTGATCTTCACAATTAATATCCAAATTCAGTATTTTAGAAAAGGTAATTTTATGGAAATTCTGGGCAAAAGAGAATGTTGTTAACTTCTAACTTACAATATAATTTTAGACAGTTTAGGAAAACAGACACTCACGTCAGAGTTCCTAGGGATTTCGCTCGCAGTCTTCCTCAGTTGGCCTGCCAGTGCATCAAGGTCCATAGTCACAATGGACTTGTTGAGCTGCAACAACCAGTATTGTATCACACAAACAAATGTTTCGGCTACTAGAAGTATTTCTGTTATCACAAGTGCAACACCCTCTCCCTTTTCAGCTTAAATGCATAAAAACCAAGGTGCCTAAAATATAATGACTGTAAGTACTAAGGTTTCTTCCCCCGTACCACATTTCCTACTACAGGTGGGATTATAGCTTATCCCCATTATATATACATAGACGTCTTCTCAAGGTGTTATGTCCAGTGAGGAAGCCAATAACAACCCTGGATTGTGTCCTATTAAAGGACAATTAATTGGGCCCCTGTAGCCAGATTAGGGCCTGAGATCAATTCCCGAGCCTGTCTCTGTGTACTACAGGGACCACGCCACAATGCCAGATGCTGTTTCTCCATCCAGCGTTCCATCATTCTTCTTATATTCTGCCTAGACACCCCCAAGAAAGGCTCAGGTCCAATGAACCACTGGACAGAACCGTCCCTTGCGAGACTGTCGGCAATTTCATTTCCTCTCACTCCAAAACTTACAACTAAATATTAGGAGACTAAAAAGCAAAACTGATGAATTAAATTCAAAGAGCATGCCTGTGAGATATGAGATTCTTACAGCAGTGCTGATGAAGAACTGGAGTCTTCTAGGACATGGCACTGTGTCATTGGGCACGTGTATACTGATGTTCAAAAGAACATAAAATCTGAGGATGTAGGCAATACGTTCCTCTGAAACGTCTGTAATTACACACCATATGACATGGTATCACGCACAAGAAGACTTGAAATCATCAAGCTGTTGATCTATGAACAAATTCTCAGTGTTCATCTCTGTCACATAAATGTTCCATTAGTTAATGGGAAAGGAGATGAAAAGGAGTAGCAGAAAAATTATAAGAAGAATTAGAATGGAATGGGGAACATACGGAGAAAAATGAGAACAAGAGAACAAAAAAAAAAGAAGACAAGGGAGAAGCGAGTGCAAGTAGAAGGAAGCACAGCTGTAGGAGAATGACAACAGCATATGGGGCAGCACAAGATAAAATTAAAACTTCTTAAGCCATCTTCATACCGACTATGTTCAGAACACTAATGCTACGCAGCAGGGATAATGCACACTCCATGGATGCAAGCCCACTCACCACCTCAGCAAACTGCGAGAAGTTTATGCGTGTGATGTTGGACTGTGCCAGGTTTTGCAGCTCGTACTTTGCGTCTTCCGTCAAGATGGTGACATTGCCTCCGAAGTCGATTTTCGTCTTCAGCTGGTTGATGACGTTCTCAATGCCGTACCTGCTCTTGTAGTCGGTAACTTCACTGATGTTCACCAAATTTGCTACTCGCAGTACCTCATATATGCTTTCATTCGCATGGCAAGACCTGCAAGATTCACGGCCCATTCTGAATATTCTACAGGGTCATTATTTTATCTGATAGATGAAGGGTGCTGTTTTTTCTCAGCATATTTATCACCGTGGAAATTGAAAACATTGCCAGAAAGTTCGGACTACATAAAAACCAAGAGACAAAATATATGATAGTGGAAAGAAATATAAAATAATAGGACATTTGAAAATAAAAAATTATAAATTTGAAAGAGTGGAAAATATTAAATATTTGGGAGTTATACTTAATGAAGGTAACAATAACCAAATAGACTTGCAAGAAAGAATAAAAAAATGCTAACAAAACATATTTTAGGTTACAAATTATTTTTAAAAATAAAAACATATCCGAGAAACTAAAATTAAGACTAAAGAACACAACAATAGACAAAACGTTAACACATGCATCAGAAACTGGGACACTAACAGAGAGAGATAGAAAGCAATTGAACATTTTTTAAAGGAAAGTGGAAAGGAAAATTTTAGGCCCAGTATATGACAATGAAAAAGAAAACTGGAGGATATTAACCAATAAAGAAGTTTATGCAAGTGTTATAAAACCTACTATAATAGAGACAATAAGGTTAAATAGATTATGTTGGTTTGGGCATGTACAGAGAGTGGAAGGAAATAGAATTCCCAAAGGGGTATTATATGAGAGTCTGGCAACAACAAGATTGAGAGGTAGACCAAGATGATGTGAGAGAGGATGGAAGAATAGTTGGTGGAGAAGGGTGGCAGGGAAAAGTACATAACAGAGAGCAATGGAAGAAGCTCCTGAGAATGGATAGGAATCATTGCAATCTGCACATGACAATGGAATGAATGAATGAATGAAATATTTATCACCACACGAAGTGCAACCCAAAATATTCCAGACTTCAGGCAGTATGACAATTTTAGTCGCATTTCAATATTCTGTCCCTCAAAGTTAATAGAGTATGCCAAGCACCTCTCTCACTGTCGGAAGAATCGGTGATCTCCAATTTCGTAATGCTGTTGGACACTGCTCGTGATTCAGCTTAAATCTATACAATATTCCAAAATCTATTTCATTTTAAATAGATTTTCATCTGGGGGTACAGGAAGAAGTCACAAGGACCAGGTTACGAGAGTTTGGGGGTGGGGGGAAGACTGCCATGTGGTTCTTCATTAAAAACTAATGAACTGACAAAGCCATGTAGGCTGATCTACTCTCATGATGCAAGAAGCCGATCCAGACTGCACCACTCGTCTGGGAGCTTTCTCCTAATGCCCTCCCACAAATGCCACAAAACATCATTAGGTGTATACTGTCTCACCACAAGGAAGATCTGATGCACTTCTCCCGCATTTTCACCTGACCCCTTGAAAAATGGTGACCACAACATTCAAAATACTCAATTGAATTTGACGACTTGTATAAGACGTACACCAATCAGCAGTCTGTGTTCGACTGGCAACGGCACCGCAAAAGGATTTCTAAGTATCCATCTCAAAATTCAGTTTCTGATGGATACAACAAAATATGATTCTAATTCTCTGTTCCTCAATGCATGTCAGATTGCACTCAACACAAACGTTAATTGCACAAAAAAAAGCTATGTTGTTACGGTGCCGTCACCACACTGATTCGAAATAAACCAACTTGGCAGTACCCAGCGGTGCACAGCAACCAGTCCAGAAACGTTTGGCTCGTACCACATACAAATGATGCCCACCCTTCCAGCTGTCCTGTCCACACATGGCACAGTAGCGGCAGGAAGTGAAAACGTGTCAAGATAAAAGATGACCTTATACATTGCTATCACAATAATCACAACTTTATTTTCAGTATCTTTCTGCAGTCCGGAAGAAATTAAGAGCAGATTGAGGTTAGGAAATGCTTGCTGTTATTTGGCGCAGAATCTTTTGTCTTCCAAGTTGCTATCCAAAAATTTAAAGATCAAGATATATAGAACTATAACTTTGCCAGTTGTTTTGTATGCGTGTGAAACTTGGGCGCTGACATTGAGGGAGGAAAGGAAGCTGAGGGTGTTTGAGAATATGGTGTTGAGGAGAATATTTGGACCTGGGAGGGACAAGGTAAGAGGGGAATGGAGGAGACTGCATAACGAGGTGCTAAATGATTTTTATTCCTCACACAATATTGTGCGAGTGATAAAATTGAGAAGAATGAGATGGGCTGGGCATGTGGCGCATATGGGTGAGAAGAGGGGGGCGTATAGGGTCTTGGTGGGGAAACTGGAGGGAAACAGACCACTGGGGAGACCTAGGCATAGATGGTGGATAATATTAGGATGGAATCTCCAGGAGGTGGGATGTGGGCATATGGACTGGATTGGGCTGGCCCAGGATAGAGACAGGTGGCGGACGCTTGTGAGTGCAGTAATGAACCTTCGGGTTCCATGAAATGCGGGGAAATTCTTGACTAGCTGCAAACCAGTTAGCTTCTCAAGAAGGACTCTGCACCATGGAGTAAGTAAGTAAGTAAGTATCTGTCTGCAGTACATAGAAGACCCATCAACTGGACTAATTGCAAATATACAGTGCAATCATAAAACATAAAGATAAAGGTAAAGCTCACCCTACAACAGGCAACGAAGGACAAGAGAAGGAGCATATGTATAGCTCTACTCTTCTTTCAATGTCGGAGCTTGATGGGGGTGGGTGGTCAACGCCACGCCCCGGCTGCTTTACCCCCGGGAAAGACCTGGTACCCATTATACAGGAGGCTGGGTGGGCCCTGGGCCACTTTGGACGGGCACAGAAAATCTTGTCCCCTCCAGGATTCCATCCCCGGAACATCCAGTCTGTAGCAAGTCACTATACCGACTGTGCTATTGCGAACCCACAGAGTAATCACAAATTTTCTCAAAACACAACTGCATACAAATCAGCTGCCAGTTTGATCCTCTGTCAGATCTGAGTATATATTTTTTCTGCTCACAGATATGAACTGCATAATTTCCAAATATGAAACTTTACGAATGCGAAGAACATCGGCCTTCAGTTCGGATCCCACGTTAAGTCCCCTCTCATCATAATCTCATCAGCAGTGGCCACAAAATGTGACACCACTCACAACACAAGTTATGCGCCCTTGCTTACATGGGCAGAGGCATGTAAGTACGCCTTCATGTGCGTTGCTACAGAACAATAAAAATGGTGTTGTAGAAGATCCTTCACTGAAATTTTAAAGACCCATATTCGCACATAGGACGATACCACATAAACCAAATTTAAATATTTATGCAACATGGAAATTTACTTAATATTTTAGAAATGCCACAAAATATCTGTTTATGTCATAATTTTATCTTTTTCTGTTCAAATAATACATTTTTTTTTTTGTAAACCATGAACTAAAATTTAAATACGTGCCCCAGTACGATAAGGGTTAACCGAAGAACACTGGACACACAAGTACGCAGTGATTCCCAGTAACACGATTTCTGCATTACCAACCAGATAATTGTGTTAAAAATGCTTTGTTACATAAGTGCAGTGTACAAGAATTTGGGTCACATAGAGCTGAAAACTACTTCAGGATGTTCACAGGTGAAAGTACTGCAACCGGGGGAGGGAAGGAAAAAAAACACCACAAGCATTTAAATAGTCCCACTGAAGTGAAAGTCAGTGAATACTTACTTACTCACTCACTCCACGGAGCAGAGTCCTTCTTGAGAAGCTAACCGGTTCTCAGCTGGTCAAGAAATTCCCCACAATTTATGGAACCTGAAGGTTTATTACTGCTCTCAACAAATGCCTGCCACCTGTCCCTATCCTGAGCCAGCTTGCTCCAGTCCACAGCCCCACATCTCACTTCCTGAAGATCCATCTTAATATTATCCTCCCATCTACACCTGGGTCTCCCCAGTGGGCTCTTTCCCTCTGGTTTCCCCACCAAAATCCTGTACATGCCTGTCCCGTCCCCATACGTCCTACATGCCCCACCCATCTCATTCTTATTGATTTTATCACCCGCACAATATTAGGTGATGAATACAGAACTTTAAGCTCTTCATTATGTAGTTTTCTCCATTCCCTGTTGCCTCATCCCTCTTAGGGCCAAATATTCTCCCCAACACCCTATTCTCACACACCCTCGAAAGTCAGTGTATTCCACACGCAAAGAATTCGTCTTGTTGCTGCATAAACCGCTGTACCACAGCCTCCTGCACAGTCGTCCGAGATGAATGCGCAACCTCTAATGGTCCGAAAACATGACAAACACATGGCAGTTAGTCTGGGGTGTATGAGGAAGGTTTAAATATCACCCAACATGTGACATTCAGTTGGCCTTACATACTGTATGCCACACACAAATGGGCAATCATATAGCATGACAATGCTATCAGTTAGTTTACAACCACACTGCTTTCCTCATTTCATTACGCAGCTTTAGAGGCACTTAAGCACGACAGTATGTAGTGACTGCGTCGTCATGTGATTTTGCAGTCCACGAGCAGGATTGCTCGATGACCGTCTGGTCCCATCTGAATGGATTTACCACCTCCTACACCATCTTTAATCCACACCACACTACCCCTACAAGTTACGCACCCCTCAACTGTGCTCTACCACGTTAAGGGACTGCCAGTCAATTTACAGCATCACACGCACAGCTGCATGATGTGCACTGCCATGACAGTGCCGCAGATGTTTCATTCGCACATGCCTCATACATGTAACGTATCAACGCATCTATTTCAAGTCAAAAAGACAATACAATTTCTGAAATCTTGACTCTTCTGGGATATTACATAGCACTGATTGGTAGATAATTACCGATGTTTCAGGACCCCGAAATGTTGGAAACTAACTACCGATCCGAAACCACATAACATCCGTGAAGAGCAAAACTTTAATCTCCACCACGGCAGAAGTTTGAAGTCATGCACAAGGCAGTTTATTT
>Ga0136643_10002690_pt1 | contig 23327 bp, 11 predicted proteins | sample TergutLab28metaG_FD_96883 | JGI IMG/M metagenome (GOLD analysis project Ga0136643, IMG submission 96883) | Labiotermes labralis P1 segment gut microbial communities from Petit-Saut dam, French Guiana - Lab288 P1 (version 3) (version 3) | ecosystem: Host-associated > Arthropoda: Insects >... | reverse complement strand
TGGCTGTCAAGTTACACTTCATCCTAGTCTGCACGTCACACCACTTCAATCTGTTCATCTTTCCACGATATGGCTGTCAAGTTACACTTCATCCTAGTCTGCACGTCACACCACTTCAATTTGCTCATCTTTCCACGATATGGCTGTCAAGTTACACTTCATCCTAGTCTGCACGTCACACCGCTTCAATCTGTTCATCTTTCCACGATTTGGCTGTCAAGTTACACTTCATCCTAGTCTGCACGTCACACCACTTCAATTTAATTTTCTGTCCAAAACTCTTAGGCATCCCCTTTCTACTTGGTCTAACAATGCCACACCAGTTTATTGTCTTAGTATGTAAATCATCGAACAATGCTGTAGATGAGAAGAAGCTGCCTGCGTACAATTTGTGTTCCTCATTTTCAATCCTTATGGTAAGTCTGGTTACAGCTGACGAGTCGCTGTAAATGAAGCAACTGCACGTTTCCCACCCTTGCTTACAAACACAGCCATATTGTACTTATGTCCCTTACAGTCACTCAGATTGTAGATTTTTATCCTGAACTGTTTGCGTTTCTTCAGTACACATTAAATGACATGGACTCTACCTTTAAAAGAGCACAATAATTTCATCAACTGTAATATTCAGCACATGAATCAAAGAACTTGTCAAATATAGTTACTTTCTATAGTTGGTCATAGCCTTCATCTGTCTTGTCATGTTCACTTCCGATGTTACTAAAACGCAGAAAACTAGGTATATCAAAGAATCTGTCCTATTTCATAGTGTTTCCATAAAAGATTAAGCAAAACAACTGTAACCTTATAACATGTCCCTCTGAATGAGCCCCATTAACGTAACAGCCAAGAACAAACACAGTTCTTGAACTGTCCTCCCTAGCATGCATCAAAAGTAAAGGTGAAAATATTGTTTGTCTCTTCCACCAAAAGTTCTTTAATTTCGAACAGTGAAGAGCCTAAAAATGCTACGTGGAGTACAGTCTTTTGTAACAAGGGTGGTAATGTGTATTGCCAGTCCTATGTGCAGTTTGGGTCAATGTCATCTTGTTCATCAGTGTCAGGGTCAGGGGATAACTGTCTTTGCCTCCAGATGAATGTGCCACAGATTTTAATATCAGTTCTGTGATGTCTCATATAGTAGGTTTCAATTTGTTGCCATACAAATGCACCTGGAAATAAGACAACTCATCATGCAGCAAAAAACCAATGTGTATAAATACTGTAACATGGCCAGACCTTCTGTATTGCCCAGCCTGACAAATTTCATTGCTCCGAAGGGAATTAACTAAACTACTGAACTGAAGACAGACAAAAACATGAAACTACAATATACAAATATCATGTCCAAATCTTTACAGAAGAATGAAGGAAATTTGGCTGTGGTACCATAGTGCACTATACAATTTGAGAAACATCTTATATACTAAATAAACATTTACCTTGCAACACATAATGGTATGTCCTCTGTTAAGATTGTACTTTCTAGTCAAGCTTGTATCATCAGGCAATATGAACAGGAAGGTGTTCAAATGTGACACCAATATATATTGTAGCCGAACATTTTTTATGTATTTGTTTCTTAGGTTTGCTGGTGTCAATTACAGATGGTTCATAGCTGTATGTTTTGGGTTCAATCTGTCAACGTACATTCAGAAACATTGGTGATAGGTAGGAGGGGAGAGATTTAAATGGCGAAACAGTTGGGAGTAAATAACGGACGCTAGCCAGCCAGTGCGAATTCAGTCACGTACGAGTGTGGTGTAAGGGGGAGTAAAGAGAAGTGACTGTGTCAGTTTCCTAGAAATGATCTGGTTGTTTAACTGGATATAGCGCCCCATTATTTACATCAGAATGAAATGAATAAATAAAACACAAGTAAAAATAAAATCACCAAAACTAAATGTGATTCGGTGAACCACACCCGTTTCCCGAAAGAGGATCACCTTCCAGACTGAGCGTGTTGGGACAACAAAGATACAAAGGGTGATCGTGTAATATATATATGTCAATAAGCACAGTATTTAAGACCCTCACACCAAAATATGTTAATGCACTCTGTGGTATTTAGTTTGCAAAACACAATGGGATGTCCTCTGCTAAGAACAATAAGCATCTAGCTGGGTTCCTCTACTCCCCCACTGATTTCAAGAAGGTATATGAACTCATTCATCTGAGAACCCAGGTAAGCCACGCTTCACAGAAAATAAACAACTTGGTGATGAACTTGGATGATGTACTCACGTACAGTCAACTCCAAATTTTGTAGCACAATGTATCCCATTTACCTTTCGAGATATCCGAATTTAATTATTCAAGAAACTAAAACAAAATGAAAATGAACAAATTTAGAAAGGATCCTAAACTACGCTGCACAAAAATATGCACAGCAGTACAAACTTCTAAAGCAGGCAGATGGAATCTTGCTTAATAGGATACTTTTTATTTGCACTTTTTAGCTTTACAAATATATCAAATACAAAGGACAATATGAACAGGCGTAGAAATGGGCATTTAAAATGAAAATAATACCAGCGATCAGCAACTAGAATTGGATCAAAAGACCAGCTGATAAAGATTAATATGGATTATGATCCCCCGTGCCTAATTACACAATAAAAAAATAAAATAAAATAAGAACCAGGCTAAAGTTTAATGTGTACCTTAATTGTTACAAAGGAAAGGTTCAGTAAGAAATGAAATTAATAATTACCAGAATTTTAAATTGAGTAGCAATCTGCCTGTCTGACTGCAGAATGTTGAGACTTGTGATACACCACTATTTGCCTTCTTCCACACAACACAAATTTTGCATTTGTTACCATCACTCTCCTGGGGACTTGGTGACATCAAATGAAAGCCAGTCACAATTGTACTTTGTACCTTATTAAAATGAAGGCGCTGTTGGAAAAATACATATTAAATGTAAGGCATTGTTGGAACAATATGTATTAAATGTAAGGTACTGCTGGAACAATATGTATTAAATGTTATAAGGATCAGATTATAAAGAATAAAACTTGACTGTATCAAGGAGAAAGTTATTAGCTAGTCTGTGTTCGCAGAATTTGTATCTTCAATAATAAGATAGATTTTAACTGCTGAAAATGCATCATACAAACTTCTGTACCAGACAGCAATGTTTGGGCTTGTTTATTTATTGGCACGTGCAAAATACAACTTTACAAGAATGGCAAAATAGGTCATTTAATTAGCACACCAACGAATGCACATATGTAAAATTTTTATATTAAAACATTTAGAATTGCTCCAACATGTTTCGATCCTACGATCATCTTCAGGGAGCTAAACTGTTCCTTGCTAAAGTTATGTGTTATGTTGCGTCTCACGCAACACAACACTCGACACACACCCATAGTCAGGCGCATTCTCAGTAGCGTACGACTTGAACGATATGACATGCTGTCACAGCACCATGTTAATATAAGGAAATTAAACAGTGTGTGTGTTTTTAAAAAATGCGACTTTAGCAAGGAACAGTGTAGCTCTCTGAATTTGATGTTGGGATCGAAACATGTTAGAGCGATTCTAAATGTTTTAATGTAAAAATTTTACGTATGTGCATTAGTTGGTGTGCTAATTAAATGACTCTACGAAATGCACAGTGCAACGATAAAGACAAAATACGTGTTTCCTCACAACTTGCCAGAATGTTGTTAAGTGACTTCCTTGGAGCCCAATGAAATACATCACTGCTCTGCATGTTTGCACTGTGCATCAATGATAATTAAACACTGTATTATCCAACTAACGCACAATATATAATATGTAGAAACAATTAAAATTATAAAATATTTTAAAGTGCTCCAACATGTTTCGGATCACAGATGATCCATCATCAGGGAGCATTGTACAGTGCTTGGCTAAAAATTACAAGAATTATTCTATCGTGTCCATTGACATGGAGAAGGTCGGTGTTATGGCAGCATATTCTGACCCGCTGTGCGTGTGTGTAGTGCACTGTATATGAAGTGCCTTCACATACAGTGAATTACATGTTCACTTCATGTTTCTCCTCAGTTCCTCCACATAAAATGCTCAACAGTAAACTCAAACACTTCAAAGTTATTTTTCACCCAATTCATCCGTGCCAACCACATTTCCAAGTTTTTCCAGTACAGTGACCAATCATTCATGTCTCATTTGCTTATTAACATTTGGCTGCAGCCCTGCATTATTTTCCATTATGTCTCCCCTTCCTGTGTTTGGTAGTGGTGTCATCTCCTGGGGTAGTTTTAACTCACAGCACCACTGGGCAACTGGACTTCTTCCCCCATCCCACCTACCTCATGCTTCTTTAACCCTACCACATTCTCTAAAAACAATAACGGCCAACACCATTCCCTATATAAACTGTGTAGCTAAATGTTCCTGGCATTCTTCCTGGACTGCTCGACCCGTGAATATGGGACCGATAAGTTTTCCCAAAACCTCACTAAGAAACTACCATTCTATGCTGCATACAATCCCAAAAGAGTGCATATCTAGATCTACATACTTTTCAAAACAAGATTGTTGAAATTTTCAATACATCTAGGGGCCATCTCAAAATTCTATACAATCCCAAAGAGTGCATATCTAGATCTACATACTTTTCGAAACAAGATTGTTGAAATTTTCAATACATCTAGGGGTCACCTCAAAATTCTATACAATCCCAAAGAGTGTATATCTAGATCTACATACTTTTCAAAACAAAATTGTTGAAATTTTCAATATATCTAGGGGCCACCTCAAAATTCTTTACAATCCCAAAGAGTGTATATCTAGATCTACATACTTTTAAAAACAAAATTGTTGAAATTTTCAATACATCTAGGGGCCACCTCAAAATTCTATACAATCCCAAAGAGTGTATATCTAGACCTACATACTTTTCAAAACAAGAGTGTTGAAATTTTCAATACATCTATGGGCCACCTCAAAATTCTAGGCACCAGCAGTGTAACATGAAGCAAGTTCCATATTGAGTCCCCACAAATATCAGGTACTACTCTACAAAATTTAGTCACCTCAGCAATGTCATAACTGACATGTGTGCACCCTTTTTTTTCAAAAAATATTTTGAACACGAAACTTAAGGTTTTCATGGCAGTGACAATAAAGACAACTGTCATCTGGGATGTGATGCTGTGCAGCATAAGTACCTGAGTTTCTGAGGCATCTGCTGCCATCACATTTGGAAGCGGCAAATTCTACCAAAGTGTCGTTAACAAATTACCAGCCTACACAGTGTCACATCACACAAGACAGCAATCTTAATATTTGTGTCATTACAGTTATACAGGCATTGAGTCTTCAATATGTAGTTAGACTTTGATGCTTTGCAGAGCTCAAAATTTCAAAAAGTCTGGTTGAAAGGGTTGACCCAAGCATCAACATTTATTTGTCTGATATTTTATTCTAATTTTTTACTAAGAAGCATGTGCAGCTTTGTTGCAAGATATAGCTGGCAACCCTTTATGGACCAATACATAATTAGAATCAGTTCTACTGTGCCTCTTTCCATTTTTATATTACATATGTAATTTGTTTTGCTTGTGTTGTAACAGCTGCTAAATGTCATTTTGCAAGTATTGGTACTACAAGCTTTTTTCATATATGGGTGGTTCAGCTGCATACCAAATTATAGTTTTAGACATTCAGAGGACCGTGCAACGTGATACATTCTTATAATAAAACCAACGAAGTGCAATAATTTCTCAAATTTATTTTTGGAATAGAATTCTACATGTTTCAGACAGTTTCCCTGTCTATCATCAGGAGTCTAGCACTGTACATACAGCAATAGGTATATGTCATACAGGTTATGCTGACAGTTTGCTAGCAGGATCATCCATCCTGATCCCACTAGCAAGCTGTCAGCATAACCTGCATGACATATACCTACTGCTGTATGTACAGTGCTAGACTCCTGACGTCAGACAGAGAAACTGTCCGAAACATGTAGAGTTCTATCCCAAAAATAAATTTGAGAAATTAGTGCATCTTGTTGGTTTTATTATAAGAACAAACCATGGTTGTTGGCAGTTGAGGACAAGGAAGTATTCAAGCATGTCAATATTAGCCTGCATGGAAGCTGAAAGATTCTCCACTGTTGGCTCTGGATCGTCAAGGTTTAGATAAATTTCTTTATTAACATGGTATATTAATGAACAGTAAAATGTGAGTATGGATATCCAGTGAATGTTGATACAAAACAGAAATTCCTTCATGTGTTATAAACAACACAGCATGTTAACCAGGAATCAAATGCAAGTGCTCCAAAGTGTCATAAAGCAGTGTCTTTATATAAGGGTACATGGGTTCAGAAACACAATTTATCTAAAAAAAAAGTTATACTTAGTACTCAGCACACTGCTGTTATTTGAAGCTCCCAAATCAATTTTGTTTAAACAAATTCACTGTAAAGTTCAAGTACAGTGACTGACTGGTGTAATTACACCACAGAAGTTAGTACTTGTGGAATGATTTAAAAAAAAAAAATTGCTGGAGGTCACAGGAAAACACTGCAAGTAGGTAAGACTAAAATATGTAAAGGGAAGTTCAACTGTGGATGCATTATTCAGTGTAACTGAATACTTGGAGAAGTATAAGTTGATACCAAGGACCTTTCTGTTGTGTCTAAACACATCGGAGGTAATGAAACAGTGCTGAAAATCATTAAAGAATACACTGAACCAGGTACTACTATAATTGGCGGCTGGATCAGTGTAGTCAGTATAGTGACTACCTACATGCTGGACAGTCCAGAGTTTGAAAACTGGTGGGGGTAAGACCAATCCCAAGGACCACCCAGCTTCCTATACAGTGGGTACAAGCTCTTTGTCAGGGTTAAAGCAGCCAGGGCATGGCACTGACCACTCACCCCAAACTAGTGCCAAGGTTATGAACAGTAACCATATAACTTCTTTTCTCCACTCTGTGCTTTCATGACACTAATGTGAAATTGATACAGTTTTACTACCATAATTAGCAAATGCTGGTACCAGTATGTCTGGAAAATGAAGGATTTCATTCCGTATCTGGCAATAATTTGATTAACTTTGTTAAGCCAATGATTTACATATAAAATCATTAATAGGTTGCAGTGTAAGATGTGCAGAAATGTATATTATGGGGACTGGAAGTATCACTTTCAGTTATCTGTGTGAATGTATTTATCGATATACATGGGACAGCTACAGTGTTTCATTGTATGGTATTTTTTCATCTGCTGGTTGACTGCACGATGGAAACACAACTTCTGCAAGTGTGGAAAGGGAAAACAATCTTTACAATTAAGAGCAGTGAATATTATGTTACTGGAAACAGCTTTCAATTTTTTTTTTAAGTTCTGAAATTTACTTTAAAAAGTGCTGCACAAACAGTACATAATTACCAAAGCATCCACTGGGATCCATCTCCATACTGCCAAATTTCCACTTTACTTTAACTTACCACAACACTGGTTGGCAACTTTGAGTTACAGTTCCACTGAATAAGCTCTCCATTCTCAGAACATGCCACTAAAACTTCAGGTTTCACTGGGTGGAGCTGAACACCTATAAGTTTTCCCTCCTCTCTTTCATACTCATTCACCAGTTCTCCAGTCTTGACAGCATATGCTCGAATACTGCATCCATATACAAGATACAGTATCCTAAAATGACATACATAATATGTAGTACTGTTAAAAATCAATGCTCCTACTCCTATTATTCACATTAAAAACCAACTCTGTATTTTAGACAGATACAACTAATTCAATAGATTCTAGTAAGCAAGGAATGGAACTCAGGGTGCAATATATGGTGTTTAGAAAACACCTAGAACATATGCTGTAAAAGATGTACTGAAATGTATGCTATGTAATACGTGATGCAAAGAAATAATTTAGACAACTGTTATACAGAGAGAGAGGGAGGAGTGTTTTATTTAATGGCACTGTCAATTACTAAGATTAAATGGTGTCTGCAGTAGAAGAATGAATATATAAGAGTATCGAGCAATGGTCAAATGATACTGACAAGGCAAAGCTGCAGTACTCAGAGAGCAACCTGTCCCAGTGCCACTTTGACTGTCACAGATCCCATCTAACACTGTCCTGGAATCGGGTCCCTGTCTCTGCGGTGAGGCCGGCAATTAACTGCCTGAATCATGACATGCCCTGTGTTTTACAAAGAAAAGCGCAATATAGTTAGTAGTGAAAAAATGACCTAAAAGTGAATTGGAAACCTTGTACAGTTGTGCCTTATCAACTTCAGGTAGTGTAGCATACGTGAAAACGTATAATCATTGTATTGAAAACGTGTGGCGCATATCTGGGAATTTCTAGGAGCCTAAACCTACACGCAGATGTACAACAAAGTTCGGAAAAGGGAAGTACGAATATACAACATACGAACGAAAAACCGCCAAAAATTAGGGTACTGTGCAAAAATTGTGCTGGAAACCTGAAATACAAATCTCCGATGTACCAACCTATATGAAAAAATACGAGGAAATTACTAACCTTACAGTATTAATAATAAACAATAATTTTGAATAGACAGTAAGAGAGATCGGCCATAATCAGGGTAAGCTTGATAGTTCGCTCGAGGTGACTGTAGTTTAGGCTTAACGTCAAAGACGTAACACAGAAATAAATGCTGCTGCACACAACGGGCCAGTTACTTATCTTCCGCATACACTGAAGATATCAGCCTTAGCTTATGATCCCATTTTGGTGCGTTACAGTAAGGATATATTAAGAAGTGTAAATAAATGAAAACCTACTCAGCATCTAAAGAAAATACCGGACTTCGTTCAATTACACTTCCTCCACCTGTTCTTCGAAGAACCAATTTCTCTTCGGCACTTTTCATGTTTACTGTATTCACATATCACCATGCGACATACCACATGGTCACGAATCATACCTCCTTCGGTACAAATTATCACGGATTAAAACTAGCCTGTTCACGAAACATCATACCTCCTTTCCTACAAACAACCACGGATTAAAACTAGAGTGGTTGAACAAATGAATAGCACTCACAGGCACGGATCCGAATACATGTGCAGGAATTTCGCTTACTATTCAGTAATTTAGTTCCTCCTGGACAAAACATCAACTTTTCTCTTAAAATATCCATTTTCTGCCCATCTTTCAGTCCTTGGATTCTTCCGCCTTGGGAGTAACATAGCCCTGACCCCCACTCGGCGCTGGTAATCTGTGTGCATATGATGAGCCTATAGCTCTATACGTGTGTTAATCTGTGGTTTCTATTTGTCTCGCGCGTCAATAATGGTACAGCGTGGTGCTTCTGTGGTGTTGCCAGTGCGTAACGGTTCCCTCATCTGTATAGATCATTTATAGATCATCTGTGGATGGCAATGTGGTGAGCTGATCCATGGTAGTGAGTCGCATGTCGGTAAGGAATATTTGCCTGTGCGGTGAATGGGATGTGAGAGAGTGTTTAATGTAGTAACGGAAGTAAAGCTTTGTGTGAATTACCATCGTTGTGGCATGTGGAATACAAGAACTTAAGACATATCAAACAATGAGATATTTACTGACATCACTAAAACTCTGCTCATGTAACTTCAAGTTACACGTGCGGAGGTGTTTCGGTACATTTGTATCTTGTAATGTACGTACGAAGAGTACATTTGAAATGGACCCCAATAAAATTATGGAGAACTTATCAGCATTAAGTTTATATGTGAAGAGGAATATTCATGTTAAGGCGCAGCAGCCTCAGAACATTTGTGAGACGTCCGAAGAAGGTAATATTGAAAACCCTGATTTTACAAGCATAACTAATGATGATCCTGTTCTTGAAAAAAAGTTAAAAATATTGTTCTTAGAAGTTGAAGTGCTTCGGCAGAGTGGGCATCGGGTACCTCAGAATATAAATCTTCGCCAGTGGAAGCAACTCCTTACATTGGAGACAAGGTCAGGAAGACGGAAATATCTCTCATATATATTTGGAGTTGAAAAAGCGCGAGAGAACAAGAAGAAGAAGAAAGCTGAACAGAAACAACAGCGAGAAGCTGAAGTGGAGAAACTTCCTGAAAATAATCACCTCATATATGGACTTGGTCATAATACAATATTCCATCGTGTGTACGATACAACAATTAATAATTTGTTTAACAATAAACTCATACAAGCAATGCAGTTCAGTCAGAAGCTTGTAGTGGATTGTAGTTATGACTCCCATATGACAGTACGTGAAGCTATGAATTGTGGAAAACAGCTAACATACACGTTTTCAGAAAATCGTGCCCATGATAATCCATTTGACATATATTTTTGCAATGCTGCACGTGAAAGCAACACTATGAAACAGGTGGTGAAATTTATTCCTACTCTTTATGATCTGGATTTCCCAATTAATATTACAGAGAAACATTACCTAGATCTTTTCCCAAAGGAAAATATTGTGTATCTCACTCCACACTGTCGAGAAGAAATGAGAGATTTTGACCATGATGCTGTTTATATCATTGGTGCAATGGTTGACAAAGCAAATGATGAACCATTGTCTCTTGCCAAAGCTAAACGAGAAGGACTGAAAATGGAAAAATTACCATTGGATCGGTATTTATTGTGGGGAGCTGGTGGTTCCAAGTCATTGACTCTAAACCAGGTGATTAAAATTTTGTTGGACATTCGAGCAACTGGTAGCTGGGATAAAGCCCTGCAACATGTCCCTAGGAGGAAATTAGCCAGTGCTGAAGACATACACGAAAGGTCTTTACAGGGGATGGGGAAGTCAAAGCAAAAGTTACAGTACAGGTCAAAGTATTACTGATGCTGCTGCCTTTTTGTGCAGGGGCAGGAGTAATATGAATGTGACTATTATAGGTGATGTGAAGAAAGTCCAGGTGATAAGAATGTAGTATATGCATGTAAAATGTTGGATTGACTGGAGAATAGTGCCGTCACCGATCTTTCAACATGGTGGCCGGCGAGGAATTGTAATATGGATATGATGAGAGATGTCAGGCTATTAAAAAAAAAAAAACTCAAAAAACTAACCTAAAGATGATCAGGGTTGAATGCTACAGAAGCAATTCCTTCAGTCATGTCGAAAGATCCACCATTCCCATGACGGTACTATTTTCCAGTAGTGCCAAAATGTTTTCAGCATTTTGAAAATTTAGTTTATTCTAATATTAATTCCTGTATGTTTGTAATCTGCTAATGTACTGTTATTCTGCCACTTACAGACTGTACAAAATTGTGACTTCACTATTTATCATTAGTATTATACGTTTAGAGTCATACTTTATGGTACTGTGTACCTGTGACATTGTATATTACAGTGATTTTGTAATAACAGTGAAAGGGTTAATATATACAAAATTGCTATTTTACCTGCTATTTTTGGGAGTAATTAAGGTGGTATCTTGCAGTTAGGGAAGAACATAGACTGAGGGTATTTGGCAACACTGCTTCATAGAATATTTTGACCCACAAGAGAAGTAACAGGAAGCAGAAGAAAACTGCAGAATGAGAAGTTTTATTATTCATACCCTTCATCACATGTTACTATTTTCATGCATTCGTATTTTATAGTTTTTGTTAACATTTATATTTTTCTGTATATTATTTCAATGCAAATTATCCATTATTATTATTATTATTATTTGTGTTAGTAGTAGTACTGTAGTTGAATGTGTGATGCATGTAGGCAGTAACTACATGCATATAGTTCATTGCATAACTCATATGCATAAGTGTGTGGATTCACTGCTTACTCTGTAAGCTTCACCTAATTCCTCTCTACGGCAAGTACCATCATCACTAAACAACCTGAGAAATAGTGGAAGATGGACCAGTGGGATAAATGTGTAGAAAATAGGTTTGCAAACAGTAATAATCATAGGTTGAAGAAATCCAACAAGATGCAACAGTATGCAGATATTTATTTACTGCTGAATTAAAATTAAATATATGAGTAATTTAGCAGTAAATAAATATCTGCGTACTGCTGCATCCCGGTGGATTTCTTCAACCTACAATTACGATGCACAGAACCACAAATATAGAAAGTAATAAACATATTACATTGTAACCATCCACCCACTCTTCACACCGGCAGAAAACAGCACCACCATCAGATGATGGCATTATATTTGTGTAGGTATTTTATATGCAGTAAAAAAAAAACGCCCATTATTCTTAAATTATTTGTGAGGGGAGATGAGCACTGAAATAACATAAAGGAAATAAGAGTGCAAAAATAAAACTGTACAAGTTAAAAAAGAATTGACCAGCAGTGTGTAAAATGTATCCTGTGTGGCATTCTTGCATTTTAACCCCTAAACCACCAGCCACAAGAAATAAAAATGAATCAGCAGTGATAAGGGTGGTACACAGTTGCCCTTTCAGTTTCCTCTTAAATTTCTGAATATGCTATCATAATAATGCTCGGTCATTTTGCTGCAGGGCAAGAGCCATTTATCTCCAAAGGTTTAAAAAGGATTGGCGAGGACTTGATCATGCACTGCCTATGTGAGATACAGGCTGATGAATTGCCATTGCCCAGGCTGGGTTTGAAGCTATCGCCACAGCTCAGTCATTGCGAGCCATTGCGTATTTAGGACCACTGTACATGGTTCTACACAGCTTGGCCAGTCCGATTAAACTGGACTACTTTATTCCTCTGTGTCTAGTTGCTTGTTAGCCTGGCATGTGCCCAACATTTTATAACGAGTTTGGTCGCTGGATGACAGCAGCTAAGCAGTGGCTAATGAATGGATACAGTCCTTGCATACGGTGCAGCAGACACAAATAAAGTGGCTGGCACTTATATCAACAGTGTTTTCACAGTCAGCAGCTTCCACACAGCATGTCCGTGTCCGTACATCGGGAGCTAAGGAAAATTGGTTTGTCGATTGTCGACACGATTGTAGGTGGGACTATGCACACAGATTTGACAAAGCAGTCTTGAATATGGTTGCTGACACCCTGAACCATGTACATCATACGTGCATTTTACAGTCTTCAAGTAGGTCATACATCAGCAATAGCTGCACAAATACTGTCAGCAAAAAGTTACTGCAGTGCACCCAGCATACTATCCCAGGCAACTGGAGTTTGTATAACATTCAGCAGCCACCAGTCCTACGTTTATACTGATCCCTTGCTTAACCTGGGGTGTGGACCATGAATTGATTAATTTTCTTCTTATTCCATCTGGGCATATCCCTGGTTTTGTTTGGTGGTAATGAGAAACTATTATTACAGCTCTCTGCCACAATGTGCCACATTATAGCTATCTACTGAGTCAGGCTAGTTAGTTTTATAGCCATAATCCTCTGTGCTGCTTCCAACCAGTATTTCTAATTGTAGTCCACAGTTTTATTATGACTGATTTGAAGGAATTACTGTGCATTAAGCTGATTTTCAGACAGGAAAACTGCATGAGATGCCCTAAACAGCTTTTGATGATGGTGCCATGGGAAGAACACACTGAAGTTTCTGTATTCATGTGGTACAAATCAAACTAAAGAAACGTTTTATCATCTGTTTTTAGATAATGCAGAGAGAGAGGAAAACAGTGCACATATGCAGTTTTTTTTGCACATCCATGTGACTTGAAAGGTTTGTAAAAATTGTCCATCAGTATCTACAACCAGGCCACAGCTTTCTTCTGTATGACAAATATATGTATGAAGGGTAAGGCTGTAATGAATCACCAGATGTTCACTGATGTGAAAGCGTGGATCAGAAAAATAAACGTTGCTGAAAATCTAGAGCCATGATATTTCAAAACACCACAAAGGCAAATGATCAAGTACTTCCTGACTCCACATGCAATTGGATTTTACATTAAATGGCTAAGTACTGACACCTAATCAGCTCTTTCATTGTCAGCTCCCTAGCATATCAAGAAAAGAATAATAAGATTCACACCACAAAGACACAATAAAACTGACTAAACGCTGTGACATAAATTATGTATCACTCAAATCTGTCTCCCATCCACAGGTTGGTTGATGATGGGCCATTAACACAAGATGAATCAAAGTCTATCCATTAATAAAATTATTTTTTTATTTCTGGAATAAATAAATATACATCACTAAATTTGTCTTCTTGAGACGTCTAAGTGTGCTCAATGAAGGTGATTGAAACAAATTAACAATACTGAATATTTACAAGATCTTGTTACTTATCCCCTCTTTGCATTTAAGTTTTCAATTACTGATACATCCCTTGGCAGCATTAGTTCCTTCGTCTGCGAACACGTGATATTCTCCATGCATTCGGTTCTTCATACTTGTTGTAAAGTGGTTCAAGACGCTGATTCTTCTTAAATTTACTCAGCTTTGTTGGATCTGAGAATTTAAAGAAAGCTGGAGCAAATTCCACTAGCCACTTTGGATCAATGGTTGTCACTTCTCGCATGTATTCTTTTGTAGTCTGAACCAGTTCATGGTAAATTACCCTGTGACAGAAAAAAAAATTTGTAAAACCAATCAAGAAAGATGAAGGCGAATTTGTCACAGTGTTTAATTAATCAGCATGCATGCCATGAAGACAACGGAAAGTCATGGTACAGCTGGCTCTATGCATTCGTAACCATGTCTCTAGAAGGACTCTGGAGTGGTCAGTTTCAAAACTTGCTACAGTAAACACTATATGGGAAGTGTGTGGGTGTGTGTGGAAATTTAATCTTATATAACCTGTGGAACAGTCTCATTGAAAAGCTAATGGTTACTTAGGCAGTTAACCTACAGACTAATGATTCACTCTTGTACTGAAAAGAGGCTACCATTGGGGCCCATTCAGAGCCTGCTGAATCCAGTCCACACCCTCAAACTTTATTTCCTTAAAAATATTCTTAATACCTCCCATCCATGACAGGGTCTACCAATGACCTTTCTTCAGATTAGCATACAAAAATGTTTATTTGAATTTCATTGCTTCCATCCTGTTGTCTATATGTAACAAATTTATATTCGTGTTATACTGTTTGTATAATAATTCGATATTTCGTGCTACAGACATCTTACATAGTCTTGGTCTGCAGTTTGTAATTTTGTGACGGCTGTCTCTGCTTCCATTGCTAAGTCTTTTATCCAGTTTTTCCTTTTGTGACTGAGGTCATATTTCAGGCCCTTGTTTAGTAATTTGAGTTCTTCAGGGGAGAAGCTAGTATTTGTACGATTTACTACCCAGGGGTGGAAGAATTACAGGGGGGGGGGGGGTCTGTTCTCTTTCTAGTTTGTTTAGTTTCTGGTGTAGGATTTTGTATTTCTTGTCCATTATATTGTTTATGGATTTCTGTACTGTTTCAGGGATGTATGTTGTGTAAAGACGGTTCATTTCAATAAATTTAAAATTTTTTATGTTCATTCCTCATTTCTCCCAAGTGAGTGATATACCCCAACCATAAAATACCATCACAAAATCCACAATGTAGTTTAATTTTAAATAAATAGGAGACTTTGGAGGCTACCAACTAAGCTTATTCATTTGAAGTTTCTTTTACACTGCCATTAATTGGTGAGAGTACCCAAGAGATTCAGGTATAGATGAGGGGAAGAGATCAGAATGGATCATACAGTAACAGGTTGCTCTGGAGATGTAGTCACCTTACAATGGCTCCAATGAGCTCTGTGATCATGGTGCAAAACATTCACTCTCTGTAATAACTCAGTACACTGCATCACAGTTACCACTGTCATTACTCTTTTACAGCACAGTGGTTACTGTATGTACCACAACCTTCCACACTGAGAATAAAGAAACCCAAGCCAGGTGCCATCAGTGGTAACACTTCTGACTTTTACTTGGGAGGTACTCAGTTAAAATCTCAACTGTCACCGGCTACCCTGACTTCTTCATGGTTCCCACCATCCCCACAAATGCCAAGGTGGTACCTAAATTTCAACCATGCATCTCCCTTCCAAATCCACTGGGCTGTGTGACCAAGGAATCTCAGTTTCATTCCCAGTAAGGGAAAGAGACTGTTCTCCTCTCTACAGTACTCTCAGGCTGGCTGCCAGGGACCTAGCCCCTGGGGCAAAGTGGCTGAGAGCTAGTACCAGGGTTAAGAATGGATGGAGATATACTGCCATCCCCCCCCACCCATCATGGTGTGCAGGTGATGTATGACAAAATTACCCTTACCACCGCACCATCCCAAAGGTGTATAGCATATAGGGGAGTGGAGGTAGAGTGCCACACATTGCCAAGCTGAAGGTGAGACATAATCTTCATGCACTGGCTGCTTTACGTACAGGGAAAGTGGTTCTGAAACCCACTGAATAGGAGGGTGGGTGAACCTCACAGCCAGTCTGGACATTTTTGAAACAGATTCCTTCACCCCAACTGGAAATTAAACAAAAATTCCTCAGCTGTTCAGCCAGTAGCTTTGTCACTACACTGATTGTGCTATCCTGGCTCGTGAGTTGTATGAACAATACATACAGACATTAATGAAAAACCAAAGAGGAAGACCATGATCAGGGTGGTTCCACAGATTGGAGGATGTCAAACGGAAGAAGATGGGATGAAAGTGAGTGGATGAGAAGATAAAGGAGAAGTGTAGCAGCGGGATGGTACAAATTGCAGCTGACACTACAAAAATGAATTACATCACAGGAGACATAAGCTATAAAAAAAAATGAGAACTCATGTAACACTAAACTGGGGTGGAAACGTGACAGAGCCAAAAGTGTCAAGTGTTGGATCAATTCAACCACTATATTTGGCCAGTAACACAACTGTGCCTTCAGTCATGAGAGAACGGGGAGCCAGGTAAGCACATAAGGTAACAAAACAATTCATGTGTGCCCTTACCACTCAGGTTGACGGTTGAACAGGGCACTGGAAGGATGTATATAAACCACCTGACTGTCTACAAGTGTCCTATAGCCTTCTTGAGGATCTTTCTTGGCTGCATTTCGAAAGAATCCTGAACATACAGTTTTCTGGATTCTCACAGTATTCTTACCAGCTGATACAACATCAAGCTTGTGCCTGAAAAAAAGACTCATATTCAGACGACAGTAAAGCATTCAGTACGTTCTACAATTTGTCCTTTGTGTGGAATTTCAGTATTGTTTTTGCTTTTGAATACAATGCCAGTCTCTGACATGACTGAAAGTGTATGAAAAAGGATTCAGGTTTCTGAAATGAGTTTAAGACATGCAGGTGTTATAACAAAGGAATGAAGATACAAGAAATACTAAATACTATTAACCCTCATCATCTTGCCTTTAAATCCCAATGTGGCTGACGGCTGGAGTTATTTTCGTTTCAAATGCGTGTGCGTGGGACAGTGCTGTCCCTTTTGGCTGTGAAGAGTTACATTTAATGTAAGGTGGGTGTCCCAATAGTCAGTAAGAGTTAACAGAGAACAGAGCAGTAAGTGGATTAATCTGACAAGGAAAATGGAAAATGAATATATAAATTCCCAGGAAAATTGGGTTTAGGAAAAATTCTGAATATATAACTGGATGAACTGTAAATCTTGAAACTTTAAGAATTCAAAGGACCGTGATGTCCTGAGTTCCAAGGTTTTAACAGTGGTGTGGTGCAGAACTGTGCTCTTCTGGGATATGACACAGCACCATATCACATAAGCACAGAAACCTTAAATGGGATATTACTTTATTAATATATGGTTTATTTAATGACCCTGCCAGCAACTCAGAATACATAGCATCCAGTGCTAGGATGATTAGTGAATAATGAAGAAAGGGGAGAGAAGGCAGTGGCAGTGTTCCTAGTCTCAGACAATGTAATGTGCCTCAACGTAGTGACAATAATCACTATAGCCTTAGTCAGGACTTCATAATTCACTGCTGCCATGTACACCAGTATAATGAGATAGTGTAACCAACAGGGTACACATTTCATAAGATGTTTATGATCTGATATGTTTCAGCTTAAAAGCCATCCTCAGAGATCACATGAATACTGTAGGAAAGCTTCAAGACTGTTAATTATTAAAAAATACATAAAAGACACAATATAAATATGATTTCCAGAAATAAAACTGTTTGTATTGTTTGTTATCATATTTATATGCTGCAATGCTGCAACTGGTACCACTGCAATTGATCATCAGTGTTCTTAAATCATCCTCATAGCCATCTAAATTGTTCAAAATTCCATCCAGAAAATAGCTGCTGAATTTCTGGTTTTCTTACTCTTCCTGCAGCAGTCATTTGGTGGTCCACTGCTGAAATGCAACTTTCAAATAGGTGATCAATGCATCTCTAATGGCTGCAGCACTGAGGTCACTACACGAGGTACTGTACCATGGTCAGCGCCACAACTCTTTAACCTGCCTTTATTTTCTTCAGTCACAAAACCCATCAAGAATGAACATACTGTGCACTTTCAAATTGGCTCAGGATCAGCTGTCTCCTCAACTTTACACTTCAGTGTTGTGTCTCACTGCATTTCCAAACACACTGTAGTTTTGTCTGCATTTCCAGTTCATGAAAGTACACAAGTGTTGTTTGCTCAGTTCAATGACACCTTTGAGACAGTTTTTCTTTATACATATAACTGAAGATTTTGTTCAATACCTATTTGCCATCTTACAAGACTGTTTTGTTTATCTGGAACTAACCTCAAATTACCTTAGTATTTCATTGCCTTCCCCAATTGCTACTGCCCCAACAGTCACATTTCACATGCCACTTCAGACTGCATGATACAACTGCCAGCTCTTATTCAAAAATGGCACAAACTGATCTTCTGTCTCCAGAAATTTTGCTTCTTGATTGTAAACAACCTGCTGGTCACCACTACTTTGTAGAAAAAAATCTTCCTGTTCCTCCAATCTTGGATGCCATTTACACTCACATGACAATTACTAGCTACAGCACAATTTCCAGCTTTCTCTACACCGCTTAAAATCCTAAGTCTCTCACAAACAGAAAATGTTTGCAGTTGCTTTGTTTCATTAATTTCTATTAGCTTATGTAATTTGTTCACATTCACAAAAACAATTCTTGCAAATGAAGGAATTTCACATGCGAATTTTAGCAATTACAACTATATAACCCCCACTTCTTACCACCTGCCACAAGGAAAGTGATGATTTTTAAAGCCAAGCTTCTCCCTTTCCCTAAGAGTCCATGTGGCTCAAGGAAACAATGCTGCCATGTCTACTGCTGAATCCTGTATACTGTCATGCACAACACAAAATAAAATCCTGTTACACTATGTAAATCCAGTGATAAAATTTTTTTTGCGGTGGGGGGTGGGGTAGGGTGAGTGTGCATGGTATTTGGATAAATCCAGTACTAACTCTGGAAAATAACAAAAACATACTGCAGACATCATGCCAGTGCTGGATGCATATAGGAAGACGAAACAAAGTACAAGAAATACTGTGCTTACCGGTCCATAATTCCAAGTAGCTGCTTTCTCACATCCTGAGCACGTTTTAATGTCCGTATCTGAACAAAATTCTCATAGCACCATGCATTTGAAAATTTGTTGTTCTTCCACGAATTGTACACAGATAGTAAAGTGAGATGATCTCCTTCTGGCTGATTGAACTTTGCCTTCTTTTGATCAGCCAGAGCTTGCTTGTCCTTTGGCCTGTAACATGTACATTTTAATACACTGTCAGTTGGTGGGGGGGGGGGGGGGAGGAAAATAAATAACAAAAGGAAAGTGAAGTTAAACTGCTATGAAGAAATATCAGAAAATATGTTTTCCTGCATTTTAGGTGAATGGGGGTACACACAGACAACCTAATCACATGGTTGTTTGGACAGCAGTCGTTACTTCTCCACAGTCACCACATTTGTTCGGCAATTGTATGACATCTTCTTTGAAATCTGTATTTGAAGTTGTTATAAAACATATCTGTTGTTCCAAGCCACCATGTTTTGTGTTTCTAGTTGACTTCAGCCTGGGTAAAATAGGACTCATTCACCCACGATCCCAATGAGCAACATGACTCGGAATCCCCATCTGATAGGATTTCTTCAGGGTTATATGGAGTTCCTTACACGGACCTGGCACCAGATGGTGAAAGGAAGGATGACAGCCCATAAGGTCAGGCAGTGGACTGTAGTGCTAGTCAATACACAAGTGTCACTACAATAGTGACAAGTGGTGACAGAAAAAACTTTTCCAGGAACTTCAGAATCATAAAAAAGACACGAGGACAGGAAATGAGGCAGATGGAGATGAAAAACAAGTAACTGGAAGTGTGACTGGGCTTACACATTCCCACAAATTTCCCATCTGAGTGGCGTGTGCTTTGATTATACCTTAATTGTTGGCAGGTGGCACCAACATTACCTTTTCAATATTATCCCATCCATCACTTCTAGAAGTAGTGGCTGTCGTGTTTATTGCAATCTGGTTTGATCAATGTACAGGGTTATTCAAAATGAGTGTCGGGGGTTTTAACAACTTTTCATACACAATACACTTGAGAGAGGAGTATATGTATTTTTTTATTAAATAGAACAACACTCCAAAATTTTGTTACATACCTTACAGGTGCTCTATACGTGCACCCTTTGTGATTCTACAAACATCAACACAATAATCAAGTTCGTTCCAAATTGTTTGTAGCATGTCAGCGGTGATAGTTTCAATGGCGGTTCTGATTTGTACCTTCAGTTCCGGGATACTTGCGGGAAAAGGAGGAACATAAACCTGATCCTTGATGTAACCCCATAGAAAGAAAGCACATGGGGTTGCACCTGGAGTGTAATGTGTATGACAAGTTGTTAAACCCTGACAATCATTTTTAATAACCCTGTATTTCTCACTTCCTTTCCTGTGTGACTTCTAAGAATACGCCCGTTAAGTTTCATGTAAATCAGGCAAAATAAGTGAAACTACAACTTTTTTGTAGATGCGCATGTAATGTTTCTACAGTCAAATTAAGTACCAAGGAACTGCAGTATCAGTTCCAGCGTGCAATGTCTTAATATTATACCACTTGCTTCAACTCTGAAGTGACAGTTTTCTAGTGGTCTTCTGGAACAAGTACAGAACAGCACAGTTTTCCTGAGTTCTAATTATTAATCACATGTGAACTTTATGTGTATATAAGTTACATTAAGCGCAACTGTACCTGTAGAAAACATTCTGCACAGACAGCATGGAAACAATTGTGAGGACTTCGTCTGAACAGTTGAGATGCACTGACATGATCAGCATCTTGGACAGGTTGGGCTCCAGAGGAAACTCAGCCATCTGTAAATGTTCAACCACAATTTAATTACACTCATACATCAGGATGCAACAGTCACAGTAACTGCTGTAAGCCCATACTACACAGTACTTGATAGTGACAAATTTTACTACGAGATATGTATGCCAAAAAATTCCCTTGCGAGACAGAATGAGGCTTGTGTCTTGTGTGAAGATGTTCAGTCATTTGCTAAAAATACGTGTACAAACAAAATCACATGTTATGTACCTGGGATATGGGTTCTTTCCATGTCATATCACAACCATAAAGAATGATTACCACTCAAAGTAAGAAACCAAAATTCCTTGCATAATTAACAGAATTCTGGGAATAAGTACACAAATTAAATCCAAAAACTCTGCAGTATCTGCATAACACTTTAAAAGCTATACATAACAGCAACAGTATGTAGCAAATTTCTTCACATTTTTGTGTGTCCTCTACAGATCCGCAGCAGAAACAGAATACTTACATTCTGCATACCAGTAGCACTACTGTGATACCAAACCATCACAATACACAATTTAACTTTAGAAGTAGGTAAACTCTGTGTTCCATACCACTCTACTGTCACTGTCTGTCACTCTCATTACCACTAATCTTATGGTATACAATTTGGTACTTCAAATACATAAATCAAAAACCAACAAAATATGCTGTTTATATGAAGGCACACCTAATTAATCTATTTTTAATCAATCTTCTACACACTTCAGCCCAGATGGGTCATTCTAGTGGTGAAGAAATTGCCTGTTTGGCTGTCACTATCGTGCAACATGTAGGGGAATGATTAAAGACAATTCAGGGTGTCTCCCTGTAAACAGTGTATTTTGTTGGTTTTCAATTTGAATAACTGAATACACAAATGGACAGCAACAGACAACATTATAAGCAGTTAATAATTATACTGTAAAAAAAAATTCTGCTGCATTTTTATACACTCACAAATCAACAATCTGTTATTTTTCAATTAGTGCAGTTCACAGCTCACTTATTTAAGGCACCATGGGGGAAATTTATGTTTTTCACTTTCTGCTTAACCCAGCTATGACTACACATAAACTGTAGCAAGTAATGTTTGTGAGTAATGTATGATTTTTCCACAGCACCTTGCAAGTTCAAAGTGGTTAAACGTGCAGAAGAAAGCAAGAGGAAAGAAGTTCAAAGTTAGTGAAAAATGTAAGAGCAGCTGGAAACACAACGCACACATGATTATGTAACATTCTGTACTTCATGTGAATTATGAAATAACATACATGTTCTTGTTCACAAGTCAGTTGAAGATGATGAAACCATCTGCTGTGCTAAAATTCTTGTGAAACCTTCAAAAGCTTGGTATAAACAGAATAGGGTCTGTGACTGGGATATGGAGGCACGAGCAAGAATGACATAATTCAAGATGAGATCAAGATGGTATATTAAAAGGTATGATATCTGGCATCTCCAAGAACAAAGGATTGCTGAATACTGTAATTTTCCAAACATCAAACATAATGTGCATCATAGTGTGCCTAGCAACCTCACACGCGGACATAACCATTTATCCTGTCATTCGATATCCTGTCTAGTTTCTCTACTGCACTTCTGACTCCCTTTTCACTACTACTTAAAGAAACTAATATTTCAGTCATTTAAACACTATTTCACAGCACTGCTACCAGATGTAATGAGCCTCGTAGTCAATTTCTGTTTAAAAGCGCTTAGTGGATCAACCAGTGTTGGATATAACAGCTTTTAGGGTAATTAAAAAAAAAATATGGACACAAAATAGGGATCAGACAGAAAATTTATTAGAATTTCAAGATACTACAGTAGAACCAAGTGCCTATGGACACACACCGAAATACCCGTACTACTTATAGATTGGTACGGCTGATACTGAAGTGAGCTGCTGGGTGGGGGAGTGAAATCCTAATGCCATGTAAATAAAGACAGAAAGCTGCAGCATGGGCAGAAAGTGATGGATGGAAAGAATCTGCTGAAAAGTTTATTTGTGCTAGTGCTGCCAGCATATTGTGTGGAACAGACAGTTTGTATGCTACTGTGAGGGGGGGGGGGGGGAATGGAAACTTTCTCAAAACTCCAAAAGATAAAGAACAAAAACCAAAGTTTGTGTAAAAAAAAAAATAATTTTTTTTT